>ENA-OXEY01000207-OXEY01000207.1-human-gut-metagenome-genome-assembly--contig:-NODE-207-length-28318-cov-14.728939_pt1 | contig 28318 bp, 19 predicted proteins | sample MGYA00249365_ERZ652263 | MGnify/ENA primary metagenome ERZ652263 (study PRJEB26925, sample SAMN05826763) | human gut metagenome | biome: ENVO:2100002; feature: ENVO:00000062; material: ENVO:00002003...
AAAAGTGACCTAATTTTCAATGAGCGGTTGACCGATTTTTCGGTTGACATATGCAATAGGCTATGCCTCTGTGCATAGCCATTTTATTTTCAGCTCTTTTCTGGTCATTCCATAGCATGCTGTACATAGATGAATAAACACTCGTCAACCTTCGATTTCTTAGGGAATTCTGCATTATAAAAGAATCCTTCTTATCCGACTCATCATAATTTCCACAATTCCCCATATAACTTGCTATAGGTCTCATAATATACTCATACATGCTCAAGCAATTGTTAATATCGTCTTCCCTATTCTCATATATACTTAACATAGCCATATAGCACTCTTTATTTTCCTCATAGCTTAACGCATTTGTAAGAAAAAGATTTTGTAAACATGACAGCTCCTCAATTGTCAGGTATTTTTCTTTACTCGGAGATACAGCAATGCGGTAAGGCAAGGTACATTCCATTGCACTCTTTAGCTGTGCAACGAATTCATCATCATCTATGAATTTATTATCTCTTAAAATCCATGCTCTTAAGCGCTTAACCATCTGCATGTTTTGAGGCACATCCAAGGAAACAACCTTCTCAATTTCATTCAACATGTTGTCCACTTCCTGACTATTTTCATAATTTAGCCCTATCCTGAATTTTTCAAGTAATTCCTGTGCTTTAACATTAGAACTTATAAGCTCACTCTGGCTAAGTTCTCCCGACAAACCAAGCTTTTCAAATAACTTATGTATATTTGAACACTGTGGTCTTGTACGCTTCCTCTCTATACGGCTTATAGTCCTCTCAGAACATATACCATCCCCTAATTTATACATGCTCATATTGAGCATTTTTCTCCTGATTCTGATTATGTCCTCTATGCAATATACTTCTCTGTCAACATATATATGGCTATATTCAAATGTATCCTCTCGAACACCACATCTTTTGTAAATTTCACCTAAAACATTCCTTGTATATCTGCACCATATATATTGAGCCTCAGCTGAAAATTCATCAGTGTTACCATACAATTTGTCATAATCCTCATCGATTAATGTATCTTGTTCCATATCTTTAATTAAACTATCCCAATATGAAACATCTTCCTTGTTATTCATCCTCAGTAATTCTATCTTTATATCCAGCAGTTCACATAAATAAAAAGCTCTTAAACAATTGCGCAAAGCTTCTATCGCCTGTGTGACAAGATTCATCAATTGATTTATCTTTTTCTCGTTCTGCAGCCTTGTCCTTATTTCCAAAAGGCATAAATAATAAACCGCTTTGGGATATATCTTAGCTTTCGTCAACACATCAAAAAGCGATTTATCTATATAATCTATCGCCCCTCTTATAAATCTTTTCCCAATCTCAGGCGAAACATATCTCCAATACTCTAACAACAGATTAATTTCATCGACAGCCAATCTGCGATTAGAAAAGAACTCCTTCACACTTCCCTTGTCTTTCATTCTGCTTATGGTAAGTCTGGAAGCATCCGCATACATTTTCTTTAGTTCTGCGTCACCAGCACCATTGTAGCATCTTATCTGTGCCTTCATCGCCATGTAAAATTGCAGCTTTAAATTTATATCAATATTTTCAGCGGCATCTCCACTTTCAAAAAGCTTTTCCTGAACTGCCATTTTCTCAAGAAGCTTATCTGCCTCATCCATCTTTTCATGCTGTATAAGACTTATAATCTCTTGTCTGGCTTTCCAGTATCCATACTCATCGGCATATACCATATTCTCAAAATTCTCCGGTGCAACGCCAAGTCTTCCCAATAGTCTGTCCTGAACCAGCTTACTGACTTCCCTTTCGCCATTCTCGATACGGCTCATAACACTTTGGTCGCAAATACCGTCACATACCACATTCATGGAGACATTATATTTCCTGCGCAACTCCGTTAGATATTTACCGAATTCATAACTATCATATACCATACCAAGCCACCTCTTAACTGCGAACTGATATATACATTATACCACAATAAAAAAACAAAGACTACATACCAGACAGGTACATAGTCTTTGTTAAACCCACTCGTTAGTTAAATCTTTATTAAGCTTGAATTAAATTTTACTTTTAGTCCATATACTACGTTATATGTGCCGCTTTAAAGCCATAATTTTTCTAAATTTACACACTATATAAGCCTACTTACGCATATTCTAACTTTACACACTTATATAAGCCTACTCACGCATATTCTAACTTTACACACTTATATAAGCTTACTCACGCATATAGCCTTTTTCTCTTATGACATCAATTACGCTCTCAACGTACTTTGCACAGATCTCATCAGTCTCGGCCTCGACCATTACACGGACGAGAGGCTCCGTTCCCGATTCACGCACAAGAATACGTCCCGAATCACCTAAGCTGTCCGCTACAGCCTTAACTGCTGCCTGAACATCCGCATCATCCTGTGCGGCACGCTTATCTGTAACCCTTGCATTCCTGAGAACCTGCGGATAGATTGAAAGACCCTCGCAGAGCTCGCTCATCTTCTTCTTTTTTGCCATCATGACTTCCATCATCTTAAGGCTGGTGAGAATACCATCGCCTGTTGAAGCATACCTGGAGAAAATGATGTGTCCCGACTGCTCCCCGCCGATTCGGCATCCGTTCTCACACATATACTCGTATACATATTTGTCACCTACAGCAGTCTTGGCATAACCTATTCCCTGCTCATCAAATGCCTTATACAGACCGAAGTTGGACATTACGGTAGTTACAACTGTATTGTTCTCAAGCTTGCCCCTCTCCTTCATATACCTTCCATATATGTAGAGGATGTGGTCACCTGTGATGACATTTCCCTTCTCATCGACACAGAGACATCTGTCCGCATCGCCATCATAGGCAAAGCCCACGTCAAGTCCATTCTCAACCACTAACCTCTGAAGTCCCTCTATATGTGTTGAACCTGCGTTCATATTGATGTTGGTGCCGTCCGGATTGGCATTTATGACATAAGTCCTGGCACCTAGTGCGTCAAAAACGGATTTTGCAATATTCCATGCACTTCCATTGGCGCAGTCAAGCCCCACCTTCATGCCCTTGAACGAATATATGCCCAACGATATGAGATAGCCCATATATCTGTTGCGTCCCGATACATAGTCAACCGTACAGCCTATTCTGTCCTTGTGCGCATAAGGAATCTCCTCATAATGCTCGCCGAACACCTCAAGTCTTCCGTCGATATATGCCTCGACAAGCTCTATGGTCTTTTCATCCATCTTCTCGCCCTGTCCGTTGATAAGCTTGATTCCGTTGTCATAGTACGGATTGTGGCTTGCCGATATCATTATTCCACAGTCAAAGTTGTCCGTTCTTGCCACATAAGCAACAGACGGTGTTGTTGTGACATGGAGCAGGTACGCATCCGCACCTGAGGCAACAAGACCGCCTACCAATGAATACTCAAACATATAGCTCGAACGTCTTGTATCCTTTCCGATTACTATTCGTGCAGGAGTATCATCCCCATTCCTCTTCTTAAGCTCACCATAATACCACCCAAGGAATCTTCCCACCTTGAATGCATGGTCTGCTGTAAGATTTACATTTGCTTCACCACGAAAACCATCCGTACCAAAATATTTTCCCATAATAATCTCCATTCTGCTTTTTTAATATAGTTTTAAGCCATCGGGATATTGGCCAATATAATCCCCCGCTTAACATTTACAAGCGCCGACCTAATATATATATGCCGGTAATTATGTGAATATAAATCAATTTTTTACTATGTAAGCCAATTTCCCAACTCATAACAATGTATCCATATTTTAGAATCAAAAATGTGCGCCTTGATTATATCAAAACGCACATTCTTTGTAAATATAAAACTTATTTTTTTAAACATTTCTCATACACCATTATTTTCCCGGATTGTGCCATTCATGCAAAACAGCTTCTACCTGTGCAATTAGCTGCTCCTTATTGGGAATATAAGAAACATAGCGCGAAGCAAAGATATTGTTGGATAAACCGCCAAGAGCATATTCAGCAGCTACACTATCTTTGTCCGTACAAAGAATAATACCAATTGGCGGATTATCATGTTCATCATTTACTTCTGCAGCATAATAGTTCAGATACATATTAAGCTGCCCGGCAGCTTCCGGTGTGAGCTTAGTTGTCTTTAATTCAATCAGCACATACGCCCGGAGAATTTTATTATAGAAAACCATATCCACATAGTAGTGGGTATTGTTCAGTGTAATGCGCTGCTGCGTTCCCACAAACATAAACCCGCGTCCTAATTCCAACAGAAATTTCTCAATTTGTGTGACCAATGCTTTTTCAAGGTCGCTTTCAAGCATTGGCTTGTTCTCCGGCACACCCAGAAATTCAAATACATACGGGTCTTTGATAATATCCAGCGGAGTAGCCATTTCAATTCCCTTTTCTGCAAGAGCAAGAACTGTTTCCTTGTTCGTCTTTCCTTCTGAGAGCAACAATCGTTCATAGAGGGACGTGGAAATCTGCCGCTTTAATTCGCGTATTGACCACCCGGAGTTAATGGTCTCTTTTTCATAAAAGCTACGTTTGTCCGAATCTGAAATCGTCAACAGCTCACAATAATGCGACCAACTCAATTTGCCAGACACTGTCTGGCAAATTGGATATGCAAGATAAAACGCTCTCATATTCTGCAAGTTTGAACGTGAAAATCCCTTTCCAAATTCTGCTGTCAACTCTTTTGAAAGCTCCTTTAAAGTCTGCTTTCCATAATCTGCCCTGTCTTTATTTTCCTGTTCATGCTCAACAATAATCTTTCCTACGTTCCAATAAGTAGACAACAATTCTGTATTTACTTGTACCGCCACGCGTTGGCGTGCATTTAATAATAATTCTCTGATTTCATTCATCATAGAATCAGTATGTGTCAAATCACTCAATTTTAACGCCCCTTTCAAGCTGGAGTACAATAAGTATAACACAAAAATTTTTCCGCTTCCATAACGATAAAGTTATTTCCGCATTGCTTTCTTAATTATAATCCAGCTATTTGCCTGCCGCAATATGTCACAAAAAAGACGCGATAATAAAAATCTTATTCTACGGACAGGACAGATGAAAGGCAAGTGAAAGCTGGAGAAAGTAGAAGTCTATTCATATAAAATATAAAGCAAAAATGCCGAAAAGCCATGAAACATAAGGCTTTTCGGCATTTATCTTTTAAGAAGATATTTATTTTTATATATTATCTCTCAGCTCTCATAGGGTTATTGAGGAAATCCTCATAGGAAAGTCTTATTCCTTCTTCAAGCTCCGTCTTGTATGTCCAGCCAAGCTTAGCTGCCTTTGACACATTGAGAAGCTTTCTCGGAGTACCGTTAGGCTTGGAGGCATCCCAGCGAATCTCACCTGTGTAACCGATAACCTTGGCTACAAGCTCTGTGAGCTCCTTGATTGTAAGCTCCTTGCCTGTTCCGGCATTGACTGTCTCGTCACCGCTGTAGTTATTCATAAGGAATACGCACAGGTTGGCAAGGTCATCAACATAGAGGAACTCTCTGAGCGGACTTCCGTCTCCCCAGCAGGTAACATAAGGGAGATTCTGCTCCTTCGCCTCGTGGAATCTTCTGATAAGTGCAGGAAGAACATGGCTGTGTGTAGGATGATAATTGTCATTCGGACCATAAAGGTTAGTAGGCATTACAGAAATATAGTCTGTTCCGTACTGCTTGTTGAGGAACTCACAATACTTAAGACCTGATATCTTTGCAAGAGCATACGCCTCGTTGGTTTTCTCAAGCTCAGATGTGAGAAGGCAGCTCTCAGGCATAGGCTGTGGTGCCATTCTTGGATAAATACATGATGAGCCAAGGAACTCCAGCTTCTTACAGCCGTTCTGCCATGCGGAATGAATAACATTCATCTCAAGGGTCATGTTGTAGTACATGAAATCGGCAAGTGCCTCCTGATTAGCAACGATGCCGCCAACCTTTGCAGCTGCCAGGAATACATACTCCGGCTTCTCCTCTGCGAAGAACTTCTCAACGTCCTCCTGCCTGCACAGGTCAAGCTCCTTGTGCGTCCTTGTAATTATGTTCTCATAGCCCTGTCTTTTTAATTCTCTTACTATTGCCGAACCAACCATTCCGCGATGTCCGGCAACATATATCTTCGCATTCTTTTCCATCATAACTTTCTTTTCCTCACAATCTACGCTGGGACACGGTGTCAGACCCCTGTCCCAAATCATTGGGACAGGGGTCTGACACCGTGTCCCATATTTGCTGTTTTATTTGAGAAGAGCCTTCTCGCGCTTAGCAAGCTCTCGGTCATGCTCTGCCATAATCTTTACAAGCTCCTCGTATGAGGTCTTCTGTGGGTTCCAGCCAAGAACGGTCTTAGCCTTGGCAGGATTGCCCCAGAGGTTATCTACATCTGTAGGACGGAACCACTGTGGGTTGACACACACAAGCAGCTTGCCTGTGGCTGCGTCATAACCCTTCTCGTCAACACCTGTTCCCTCCCAGCGAATAGTAATTCCATTAGAAGCGAATGCCTTCTCCGTGAAATCTCTTACTGTGTGCTGCTCACCTGTCGCAATAACGAAGTCCTCAGGCTTCTCCTGCTGCATGATGAGCCACATGCACTCAACATAATCCTTTGCATAGCCCCAGTCTCTGAGTGAGTCAAGGTTGCCAAGCTCAAGATAATCCTGGATACCCTCTGCAATTCTTCCTGCTGCAAGTGTAATCTTTCTAGTAACGAAATTCTCACCGCGGCGCTCTGATTCATGGTTGAAAAGAATACCATTCACAGCGAACATGCCATAGGCCTCACGATACTCCTTAATCATCCAGAAGCCATACTGCTTTGCGATAGCGTAAGGGCTGTATGGGTGGAAAGGTGTTGTCTCAGACTGAGGAACCTCCTCAACCTTTCCGTAAAGCTCGGATGTGGAAGCCTGGTATACCTTAGTTTTCTTTGTAAGACCAAGCACTCTCACTGCCTCAAGCACGCGGAGCACACCTACAGCGTCAACATCACCTGTGTACTCAGGTGCATCGAAGGATACCTGTACATGTGACTGAGCTGCAAGATTATATATCTCATCCGGCTGTACCTCACCGATTATCTTGATAAGTGATATGGAGTCCGATAAATCTCCATCATGTAAGGTTATGCTGCCGGCTCTCAAAAGATGATCAATTCTTGCTGTGTTTGATATGGAGGCACGTCTTGTTATACCATGTACCTCATAGCCCTTCTCAAGAAGGAACTCTGCCAAAAATGAACCGTCCTGTCCTGTAATTCCTGTAATTAAAGCCTTCTTCATCCAAATATCCTCTTCTTTCATATATTTTATATATCAGTTTATTAGGTTTCTTCACTTTTTCTAAAAGTTTATATCAAGTATATACTTAGTGTAACCGCATATATAGAGAAAAATTAGCACAATCTTGGTTTTTAATGATTCTCCCATGTTCTCTTGTACTCGCTCGGACTTATGCCCTCAAGCTTCTTAAAGCTCCTGCTGAAATAATTTGCGTCATTCATGCCTACCCTGCTGCCTATTTCGTCTATGCTAAGCTCCGTGAATCTCAGCATTTTCTTTGCCTGTGTTATTCTCTTAGAAAGGATGTACGCATTGATTGTCGTGCCATACGTTTCCTTGAATATTTTGCTCATATAAAATTTATCAATATAAAACGAAGCTGCCAGCGAATCAAGTGTTATCTTTTCCATATAATGCTCATCAAGAAAGGACTTTATCTCAACAAGCTCACGCCTCTTTTTACCGCCAGAGGCGTTCTCCGGATGCCATGACTGCTCCATGATGACAGCAAGCAGTTCATTTAAGAGCGCATTGAGCTTCATGTCCCTTATATAATCCTCAGAACCCGCTATATTGTACAGATTAGAAAAAATATCCTCATACCTTTCACCATTTTCGGGTGTGAACACCGGCAGACCGCCGCGCTCAATATACTTTTCATATATTGCCGGCATATTTTCGCCGTAAAAATGCACCCACTGGAGTGACCACACATCCGCCCCTGTGCTGTGGCTGTAGCTTCGCATACAGTCAATAAATGCACAATCCCCTTTTTTCATATCGTAGTTCCGGCCCTCGTATTCAATATACCCTGAGCCGTCAAGCACCATCATGCACAGATACGATTGAAGGTTATCACGTCTCGATACATGCGGTCTGAGTGCCTTGAGCGAACCCGTCTCCTGCAGAAAAATCAGATTGCTCTTCGCAAAGCTGCTCGCCGTGTACAATATTCTTCTGGACGACACCGATGGTGACGGTGACTGAAAATACTCTTCCATAACTATACCTCCCCCCGTACTGTCTACTCAAAAGCCGTCCATAAAGAATCGCACAAATCCAGCGCAGAGAGTATAACTGCATCCATGTCGTAATACTTGTACTCTCCAAGCCTTCCTCCAAATATCACCTTAGACTCCGCCTGCGCAAGCTTACTGTACTGTGCATACAATTCGTTATTTTTTGCATCGTTTACCGGATAATACGGCTCATCCCCCGGCTTCCATTCTGAGGAATATTCACGGCTTATTATGGTCTTAGGCAGATCGTTTCCCTTCTCATCCTTGCCGAACTCAAACCACTTGTGTTCTATTATACGTGTCCACGGCGTCTCCCTGTCTGTATAATTGACTGCCGCATTTCCCTGAAAATTAGGTATATCCAGAAGCTCATTCTCGAATCTCACAGAGCGATACTCAAGATGTCCCAGACTATAATTAAAATAAGCATCTATCTGCCCCGTATAGATAACCTTATCTGCAACAGCATCAAGCTCTGCCTTATTTTCAAGATAATCCGTGTTAAGCCTTACCTCTACTCCATCTAAGAGGTTCTCAACCAGCTTCGTATAACCACCCACCGGTATTCCCTGATATAGCGCATTAAAATAATTGTTATCAAATGTAAAGCGCACAGGAAGTCTCTTAATAATGAAGGCCGGCAGCTCCTTGCAGGCACGCCCCCACTGTTTCTCAGTATAACCCTTTATCAGCTTCTCATATATGTCACGGCCGACCAAGGATATTGCCTGCTCCTCAAGATTTGCAGGTTCCCCCGTAATCTCTCCACGCTGCTCATCAATCTTAGCCTTCGCCTCCTCAGGAGTCACAACACCCCACATCTTATTGAATGTGTACATATTAAACGGAAGCGAATAAAGCTCACCATGGTAATTGGCAACCGGGCTGTTGGTAAAACGGTTGAACTGTGCAAACCCGGTAATATACTCCCATACTCTCCTGTTATTTGTGTGAAAAATATGTGCGCCATACTTGTGCACATTGATTCCTTCTATCTTCTCCGTATATACATTTCCTGCAATATTCGGTCTTCTCTCCACAACAAGAACCGACCTGCCTCTGGCATTCGCTTCATGCGCAAACACCGCGCCATATAATCCCGCACCAACCACCAAATAATCGTACTTCATTGCCTTCTCCTTGCTAATATATTTCCTTTGGGACAGGGGTCTGGTCCCTGTCCCACAGCCAATGCTTTAATATTAACATTGCCTCCGATATATGGCAATAATATGTTTAAATACTCTTTCCGGTAAATATAATGTTTTTTCGCTCAATTCATGTTATGTTAATCAAAAACTTTAAGGAGACAAACATATCATGAACAGTATATCAACACTTATCACCGAATATTTAGATTCCTGCCGCACACAAAAATGCTTAGACGAAAAGACCCTCAAGGCATATCGCATAGACCTGCGCCAATTCTCAGATTTTATATCCGATTCCACCCAGATCGAAGTCATAACCGACATCACCTCTGAAACACTCGAAAACTATATAAGCAGGCTCCATGTCGAATACAAACCAAAGACCGCCAATCGCAAAATTGCCTCTATTAAAGCTCTGTTCCATTATTGTGAATACAAGGATTTAATAGACCGCAACCCATTTTCAAAAATACATACTCGTTTTCGTGAACCGGTTATCCTCCCTAAAACCATCCCACTCCACATAGTTGAGAGCTTTCTATCAACCATCTATACCCGGCGCTCCGAAGCAGGCACCGCCTACCAGCGGCGAAACGCACTACGCGATGCCGCCGTAATTGAGCTGCTGTTCTCCTCCGGCATAAGAATAAGTGAGCTATGCAATCTCAAAAATGACAATGTAAATCTCATCGACGGAACCATCCTCATATACGGAAAGGGCGACAAGGAGCGCTACATACAGCTTGCCTCCGATGACGTTATCCACATTCTCGATGAATACCGCCGCAGCTTTTCCACCGAAATATCCTCCTCTGCACATTTTTTTGTGAATCAGTCCGGCGCTCCCCTGTCCGACCAGTCCGTTCGCCGCATGATTAACAAATACTGCTCCCTCGCCGCCATTGACCTGCACATCACCCCACACATGTTCCGCCACACCTTCGCCACCAGCCTTCTGGAAGCCGATGTAGACATCCGCTACATTCAGGAAATGCTCGGACACAGTTCGATTAACGTCACACAGATTTATACACATGTCGCGGTGGGGAAGCAGAGAGATATATTGAGGAATAAACACCCGAGGAAGGGGTTTAGGGTGGGAAAAGAAAATGATGGATAATATAAGATTATCCATCATTCACTCCCCATACTTCCCCTTCAAATACTCCGCTACATCGTCAATCTCAGGGAAAAGGGTGGCTCTGTTGATTGAAAGTGTATCCAGTTCTTTTAATATTGTCTCCTTGTCATTAATCACAAGAACCAGCTGCTTTCCCTCGGTATCTTTGCAGCGAAGACTGTCCAGATTGTCGCTGTCGCCGCCCTCACCGGTAAGACCGCATATTATGAATGAACCATCCTGCTTCATAATGCGCTGATTGTTTCGTATCGGTGTCACAAATACATGTCCGGTTATGTCTGATTTCCTGATTCGCGGTTCAAATGCAGGATTTCTTGATTTGACTTCACTTGCCAGCTTTCCGGCAAGCTCCTGATATTCTGCGTCCTCCGCTTCAGGCAGTCCATTCATACATAATCGGTACAACTGTGCCTGTTCACGATAATTGAGCGTCGGAAGTGCCGCAAGCAATGCTGCCGTATCGCTCTTTGCATATCGCACATGGTCTTGTCCTGTTGTGAGTACTATTACCTCCCCTATGTGCTCTCTATTGCTGCAACATGCAAAATAAAGTGCAACCAGCGGATTCTCTGTTATGTCAAGCAGCCGCGTTGGCAGACCATAATGCTGCATTTCAACCAGATACTCCAAGTGGGTCTGACAGTGGGTAAAATTCTGCGCACATCTGACAAGCAGCTCCTGATACATTATACTTTCATTCGTGAACCAGCTCCGCTTTCTCTTTATTCCGGGAACAAGGGTATAGTCAAGCAGTGAATGTCCTCGGTAGAATAATGTCTCATCCGAACTTTCCTCTTTGAGTGAAAAAGTATATTGTGCGTACTCCTCAACCGAATTTATAATTTCAACATGGCAAGAATGAGCATTGTACACTATCTCATCAGCAACCACGAACTCTGCATCATAACGGTCAACATATCTTGTGTTTTTAAAGAAGCCTGTGAGCAATATCCTGAGATAGTTTCGTTTAATCGACGTCTTTGTGACAAAACGATATGGAAGGAACAGCCAGAATATCAATGCCTTCTCCTCCTCAATATCAAGTGCCGAAGCATGTCCAAGCACCGTATCCAGATACTCAAGCATAACCTCCATGTCCTCCGAAGGAATACAGGATTTTACAAACAGCTTTTGGACTTTTGAACCGGGCAATTTTGTATAATAGACATTTTTATTAAGTCCATATTTCCCCGCCCTCAGTATGTAGCCGGCATCCGCATATCCATGCTGTAAAATTCTTTTTCCGAATACGTCATATATGGCATCAATAATATATTCATGCCCACTGTGTGCATACGCCAGCAACCTTTCCACATCAGAAAATAGCTTTTGTTCCGTTTCTTCCATGCTCATCCTGTCCCCATTCCACATCCTGCATTATCGTGCGTTGAATTTTATATGCGTTTATATTATTTTACTACATTATTTTCAATCTGTAACCTGCCAGAGTTGTCATATATCTTATATGAAATTTATTTTCTTTAAAAGCAAGTAAATGTCATATATGATACCGTTATGATGTAAAAATATGCCATCTCCATAATTCGGAAATGGCATAGCTTAGCCGCTGGGACAGGGGTCAGACCCCGTGTCCCAACATTGGGACATGGGGTCTGACCCCTGTCCCAAGTGTTATTCTACTGTAACGCTCTTAGCCAGATTCCTTGGCTTGTCAACATCCAGTCCCTTAGCCACCGATACATAGTAGCCAAGAAGCTGGAGCGGTATAACCGCAAGCGACGCTGTAAAATGGGCATCTGTCTTAGGAATGTATACCGTGAAATCACAGGTATCCTCTGTCTCGTAGTTGCCGTAGGTTGTAAGACCCATAAGGTACGCGCCACGGCTCTTGCACTCAACCATGTTGCTCACTGTCTTTTCGTAGAGAGCATCCTGTGTGAGAGTTCCTATTACAAGAGTTCCGTCCTCGATAAGGCTGATCGTGCCGTGCTTAAGCTCGCCGGCAGCATAGGCCTCACTGTGGATGTAGGAAATCTCCTTGAGCTTCAGGCTTCCCTCAAGACTCACCGCATAGTCGATACCGCGTCCGATGAAGAAGGTATCCCGCATGGTCGCCTGCTTAGCGGCAAACCACTGGATACGTTCCTTGTCATCAAGAATCCTGGTAACCTTATCAGGAAGCGTCTCAAGTTCCGCAAGCATATCTGCACACTGCGCCTCTGTCAGCTCACCACGCACCTTTGCGAACTGGATTGCGAGACAGTAGGAGGCAATAAGCTGTGTGCTGTATGCCTTTGTTGTGGCAACCGCAATCTCCGGGCCGGCAAGGGTATAGAACACGCTGTCAGCCTCACGCGCAATGGAGCTGCCGATGACATTTACAATGGCAAGTGTCTTGACGCCCTTCTCCTTTGCAAGACGAAGCGCCGCAAGGCTGTCTGCCGTCTCGCCCGACTGGCTGATGATGATAACCAGATCATCACTCTTAAGAATCGGCTTGCGGTACCTGAACTCTGAAGCCACATCAACCCTCACCGGAATCTTGGCAAGATCCTCCATGACATACTGCGCAACAACGCCGACATGGTACGCCGAACCACATGCAACTATATAAATCTGTGAAATTTTCTTAATATCGTCATCCGCAAGACCAACGGATGATAAATCAAGAGTTCCGTCCTTGTAAACAGAATGAAGTGTATCCGCTATCGCACGCGGCTGTTCATGGATTTCCTTTATCATAAAGTGCTCATAGCCCGCCTTCTCAGCTGCCTCAGCATCCCACTTAATCTCAACAGACTCCTTTTCAATCTCATCGCCATCGAGATTATAGAAGGTAATTTGTCCATTTTTAAGACGAGCCATCTCCAGATTGCCGATATAATATACATTTCTCGTATACTTTAATATTGCCGGAACATCTGAGGCAACATAAGCCTCACCATCACTCACACCAAGAACCATCGGGCTGTCTTTTCTTGCTGCATAGATTTCTCCCGGGTAATCCTTGAACATAAATGCAAACGCATAAGAACCGCGGATACGCACCATCGCATGGTTAATCGCATCCACAGGAGTGTGCTCATACTTCTTGTAGTAGTAATCAACAAGCTTTACCGCAACCTCGGTATCTGTCGATGAATAGAAAGAATAACCGTTCTTGACAAGCTTTTCCTTAAGCTCCTGATAATTCTCTATAATACCATTATGTACACCAACAACATTTCCATCATCCGCCATATGAGGATGTGCATTGACCTCCGATGGCTCACCATGGGTTGCCCATCTTGTATGACCTATGCCGCAGGTACCATACACTGCATTTCCTCCATCCGTTTTCTCGTAAAGAGCCTTAAGCCTGCCCTTTGCCTTGACTATCTGGTACTCTCCATCTCCATCACGGACAGCCATACCCGCTGAATCGTAACCACGATACTCAAGCTTAGAAAGACCATCCAGTATAATCGGTGCAGCCTGATGCTCACCCGTAAAACCTACTATTCCGCACATAAATTTTCACCTCGCAAAAATTCAATCATATACTCACATGTTTATAACCAATAGGCTGTATCACCTTACAAATTATAATCTGCGTTTAACTATATCATATTTAAATCTTTTGAACAATATGGCAATGACTCATTTTTCAATTTCTATGAGCAATAACTCATTTTTCAATTTCATGTAATGATATGATAAGGCAAATAATATTTTTCCAGTTATTTAAAATTGCTGACAGGCTTAGGCAGCACTTTTTATTTCAGGTAGAGAACATCTTTATCTTCTCTTTCTTAAAAATATAAATGCCCCCATCAGGAATGTGCCAACAACAGCCCATGCCTTTATCTGAATTTTTCCTCCGGTACTCGGAGAGATATGGACAATACCATCCTCGGAGCCTTCATCCCCGGAACTGGTGCCGTTCCCATCAGCGCTTATTGTTTCCGTGGAACCTCCGGCCAAATTACCATTCGATTCTGACTCACCACCTATTGCTGCAGTGCTGCTTGACTGCTCCTCGCTGCTCGGCTGCTCTATGCTGCTTGACTGCTCCTCACTGCTTGGCTGCTCCTCGCTGCTCGACTGCTCCTCGCTGCTCGACTGCTCCTCACTGCTTGGCTGCTCCTCGCTGCTCGACTGCTCCTCACTGCTTGACTGCTCCTCGCTGCTTGACTGCTCCTCGCTGCTTGACTGTTCCTCGCTGCTTGACTGCTCCTCGCTGCTTGACTGCTCCTCGCTGCTTGGCTGCTGCGGTTTCGTTACAGAGAAATTTGCGATTGCTGTTCCACCTGAAGACACTATAGCAAGCTTATGGCTTCCCTCAGACAGATTGCTGATAACCTCAGGCATGAGTGTTACTATTATACTTCCTTCCTTTACAATGTAGTCCTTGTCCTCTACAAGCTCCTTGCTGTCAAGTTCAACACGTCTGAAATCGGCAAATGCCGCATTCGACCTGAATACAGCACTCTTGCCCGAGGAAGCATCTATAGCTGCATCATTTCCCGCTATGATTACAGGTGCCAGCTTAGGTATTATTGTATCAGCCATTTTTATGGTATCAGCTGCATTTTTGTCAAGAAAACACTCTCCACATACTTTACAATAGTAATACTCTATATTACCTTCCTGTGCTGCTGTAGCTGCCCGTGCCTCCACATGCTCTAATTCATGTGCAATCATGTCTATGTCTGAGCCAATGCTCACCATTTTATTGCAATCCGTACAATATGTGTCTCCCGTGTATCCAACTTCTGTACAGCTCGGTGCCTTGTCACCTCTAACCATGGTATGTTCATGTCTACTATCATCAAATCCACCATATTCCTGATGACAGACTGAGCATCTGGCGCGGCTGACGCAGGTTGCCTGTCCACCACTGTGAATATGCTCCGCAAAATTTCCTTTTATTGTAAAAGTAAGTGTATTGCCATCAATCGCCGTCACCATGATACTAAGGTTATCTGTAATCCACTTTTCCTCATCTACTCCAACCGCCGCATCAACCATCGTAGAATATTGATTGCCCAGCACCTGATAATTCCACTTAGAAGGTGAAGAGTTCATATTGTTCGGAAATTTTGTCCCTGTATCAATAAGGTAGCATACCAGACCTGATTTCATCGGCAGACTGTCAACTCTTTTGCCATTTGTTTTATACAGCTCCTTGTACTGGGAATCATACTTGTTTCCATTTGACGCAAAATTCCTGTATTCCAGATAAAGCGTCTTTCCCTTCTCCGGAATATCAAGCTTATATCCTGCAATTCCATGTCCTGCAGTTCCAAGTGCCCTTAGACTATACTCACCTGAGGCTGTAATTGTCTGAACGTCTCCGTCCTCAACCCAGCCGAGAACCTCCTTTTCCTTTACCGAAGGAAACTGCGGAATCGGCGACATATGCTTTGCCATCACAGACATGTAATACACCGGAGAACTCTGTGAGGAATTGTATAGATCCTTCAACCCCATTATATGCCCCATCTCATGGATAGCCGCTGCCTGTGACACTATGACATTCCCCTGTGAATCCTTATAAAGATAACCCAGCGTATCTCCATCCGGCTTTGTATACGAGTTGGTCAGCTGGACATACATTCTGCTCTTTACGCTTCCCTTATCCGTATTAATCACTAAATAATCAGCATAATCCTTATAATTCCACAAGGGTGATCCCCAGCCTACCGCTATGTTGCTCTGCGTTGCATTTTTATAAATTATCGTTATGGAATCTATGCAGCCATCCCCATCCTTGTCAAGCTCATCATAACCATAATTGACAGTCCCATCATAATTGGATATCCTGTTGCCCGCCTCAACCGCCTTTTTCACCGCATCCGACCAGTCAAGCTTCAGCTCATACATACGGGCTCCCGCCTCACCGCTGTTCTTATAACCGATTGGATTTGTCTCACTGTACTCCGCGTAATAGCCCCTCTCATGCGACAGCTTAATCGACCCACCGTTATCTAACAGATATACGCTCCTTATGCGGCATTTGTTATCCGAAACATTCCTATAATAATCGCTGACATTGTACATTGCAGTATTGTAGGAGTTGTCCGTTATTTTTCTTACCGGCGTATTCTCATATACATCATCAATAAACTCATCCTCATCCGCAAATCTCATAAAAATAATCAGGTTTGTAAAATTACTGTCATCCGCGTCTGCAGATGTTTTCTCATAAAAGCTTCCCGCCACGCCTAAAATCACACCAAGCGTGAGCGCAAAACTCATTACTATTTTTATTATTTTATTATGTATTTTATTCATAAAACTCCTTATATATTTGTCCTTTATTTTTCTGTGTAATTATAATCCCGGCTGTGAAGCATGCCCAGTACATTCATAGATTAAACCGGCACATTTTGCATCCGGAGCTAAATAACAAAAAATTCCGCTTTTTACAGAATAATTTTGTACTAAAATATATAATATCCGGGTTCGTCATCTTCACGCAACACTCAGAAGCTGTATATTTTTAGAAGGTAATCGTATACGCATACTCCCTGCTGTCCCCGGCTGCAAGCCTCTGCATTCCTGCCTTATTTTCAATATTTCCGTCACAGCCTGCGACATCGGCAACGCTATACCATGGCTCAAGGCAGATAAATTCATCAACCTTCTTCGACCATATTCCAAAATAAGGAAAGCCCTGACAATCCATGGTCACATAAGCCTTTCCCGCCGCATCAAGAAGCTCAATGTGGTTCACCTGATTATCCAGAACAATAAGCGCATCCTTATCGAACATATTCTCCGTTATCCTCGCACAGCTCTCCGGCATATCAAGCACATACTCATGTGACATATCAATACAGCCCGCCGTATCCAGAAGGCGATATCTCAATGCCCTGCAGATAGCCACGTTATCACTTATATTATTCCCATTAACAGCCGCCGTTCCACCGTATATTCTCAGCGAACAGTCAACCGGCTTCACCTCCCTCGGAAATGTAAACGCAGGATGCCCGCCAATTCCGTACAGCATATCCTCTCCGCCCTCAACAGCTTCATTGACAACCCTCCATTCCACCTTCACAGAACGCGAATCCGCATTTTCAAGGCTGTGCTTCACATACAGTGCAAATTCAAACGGATACACCGTAAGGCTCTCCTCATTCCACCTAAGCACATGTGTCACAGACCCTCCATCCTCACTGACAAGCTCAAACTGCCTGTCGCGCGCAAAGCCATGCGATGTCATCTTATACTCTCTTCCCCTGTAGCTGTACTTTCCGCCGGCAACCTTTCCGACAAACGGAAAAAGAATCGGTGCATGTCTTCCCCATACCGCCGAATCACCTCTCCATATACGCTCGGCATTACGGCTCTTATCCCATACACTGATAAGCTCGGCACCTGCGTCGCTTATTGTTACCTTTAAATTATTGTTTTCTAATACTCTGTTCATCTATATTCTCCATTTCTTTTACACGTATTAAATTATTCTTACTACAATACCTGTACTCCAATTTTTATTATATCTCAAAAATTAACACTGTACATTAGCTTTTCAAACTGCATACATATTTTAGACCGCTTGTTATTCACCCGGCTTTTAACCATTAAAGAGTAAATGTGCTAATTCCTGATAACTCCGTTATTAAACATGACCAGAGTAAATCCGTTTAACCGCCTGCTCATGAGCTATTCCTACACCACTATGAAAAATGACTGCAAAGTCAAATATGTTTTTCAACTCTGCAGTCATTTTAACTCACATGTTAATACTCAATTATTAGTAAAGCGCAACACCATTACCCTGCATATAGCATGGTCTGTTCATCCAATCATATGTAGCTGTGTTTGTAAGGAGTGTACAATCTATCTGCCCATATCCTATACCTCCGGCAATTCCATCGCAAGGGGTTCCATCTGCCCACTTTACTGTATCAGAAAATACAAACCATCCTGCGCACTCAAGACGACCATATGGATTAGCATATAACAGCTTCTCACCCTTCTTGTCAAATGTCAGGACGTCAACATACATATATCCAAATACATCAAAGAAACAGTTGTCATCTACTGCTTCGCCGGAAATCGACTTTGAAACATGTGCAAAGTCGCTAAATACCTCATGTCCATACTTATCAAAATAGATTACATGAACCCCATCCGGATGATATGTAAGACGATCTCTCATGCATGTTCCATCTGCCTGAAAATAATATGTGTATATTCCATCACACTTAAATTCGTTAATAACTCTATTTCCCTCACCGTCAACACATGTAACTGTTCCATCATCCGCTCTGTTGAATGTATACCCCTGATACGAAACCGGCCATGTTCTCGTATCTGATACGTCAATATTCCCACTATTATCTGTATTTCCTGAATTTCCACCGCTTCCCGATGATGCATAAACATAATCACTGGATATATCTGTTGAGACTATTCCGTTATATCCTACAGTAACATGAGCCTCCAGCTGCGAATCCGTGTTGCCCGCAACCCTTGCTGTGCAATACATTTCAAAATTGCCATTATAGGGAGGATACCACCGAATCCATTCCCCATTTAATTTCCAACCCTGAACCTCTGTGCGCACACCTGTCTGGTAATCATATACTGCCCATCTGTACTCAATATCAATCTGGTTCTTAGTCGGCTCTGTGTTCATTCCAATAAAGATACTTCCCGCTGTCTGTTCACTTCCCGGAAGATAAAGATTTCCCTTAACAAGCGCATCACTTGTCTTAGGGACCTGATAAAGAATATCATCACTCCATGAAGATATAGTTCTTCCAGTATATCCGCTTAACTTCTGTAAATAAGGGTTCGTATAAGCTGCTGCCTCATTTGTATTCATATACTTGAACACATTATATGAAGGTTTTTTATTGCCATTAATATCTACAATACCCATATCGTAGAAATCATGACCTTCCGAATTGGTATCATTATACGTTGTAAATATGACCTCATCAACCATATCATTTCTTGTTGCCGCATAATATGTATATGCCATCATCGCAGCCTGTTCTTCCATTCCATAAGCGGAATCAAATCCCTGCTCTGACATAATAATACGATGATTTGTTCCAAAATTGTTCTTAATATAATTCAATAAAACCTCAAGATTAACAGCACATATTGATACTGTATCTTCATCATGCCTTAAATATGCTGAGCTTGCCTTAGTCCATACCTGCTCATGCATCTGTGGTGGATATGCGTGCAAATCAAGGTTCCAATCCTTATCCTTCTCAGCATCTGCAAAAGCATGGATGAATTCACGTGTCGAAACGCCCTTACCCTCATTGGTATTATTCCAGTCATGTGTTACAGAAACATAAGCAAGAGCATTAGGATTGTTTTTCATAAGTGAATTGTAAAGTAAATCATAGCTCTTAACCGCAAGGTCAACTACAACATTGGCATCAAGACTATCCATTGTATAAATCTTGTCATTCAATACATTAACCTCATTATTAATCCACCAGTTCTGCACGAACGTATCCTGATAGCTGTAGCGCTCTGTCAGATAATCTACAATAGCAGTTAGTGCCGCATTAGCCTCAGTATCAGTCACATTCCATGTGTAATAGTAATGTCCCGGCTGAGGATTGTACATAAGCTTCTCCATACCAGCATCATGATTTCCATTAATATCAGTCCAGCCCATCATAAGGCATAGATTCCATGTAACTCCCTGCTCACGATACTGCTTGATGCGGTAATCTATAACCATAAGCATACCGCCCTGTGTCTTATCATCGACATAATAGCTGGTTCCATCACTCATGGTGTAAACCTTGGTACCAACACCCTTCGTGTTAACGAACCATGATATGTCGCAGTTTAAAAACATAGCATCCATATTCAGATTCGATACTGTATCACCAAACTCATCTGAGAAATTCGTGCCCTGCACACCCTTAAGTGCACCCGCCGCTACATTCGCCGAAGTACGTACATCCGCCGCCGTAGCCTTGACATGCGATACATTTCCGGCATTTACATTCATCGGTGTCTTCAATGAGAAAATCATAGTAAATACCATGACAAAACCTAATACTGTTGCCAGTCTTCTCTTGTTTTTCATCTTAATCCTCCTCATAAAATCATTTTATTCATCGTACCTTTTCACTAATTACAAGGTCAATCATATCAATATTATACTACTTTTTTCCTATTTTTCAACCTTTATTGTCTTATGAATTACATTTTTATGAGCTATCCATAAAGACAGCTTTCTCATAAATTGACACAATTTTACATCTATATTCATATCACTGTTTTAGCTGTTAAATATAAATATGACATATTCATCTATAAATATTGATTTAATCTGTCAGTTTGCTGTATAATGTCTTTAACATACTCAAACCAACCCGTTTTCAACTGAATATTGAAATTAAATAAACAGAATAATCCAAAGCACCTTACAGCCAAAACTCTGCCTACGTTTTCCTGCATAACAAATTAAAACCTAAGGAGATATTATAATTTTGAAAAAAGAACGTTTGTTATACCTCGACCTTATCAAGTTAGTCGCCGTGATAATGGTATTCACAATACACTTCACACGAACGCTTGAATACGCACAGATCAATTTTACAACCCATGTGCTGCCTGATACCTTATTCGGAATGTATCTTGGCTCATACGGTGTGACACTGTTTTTTATTGTAAGCGGTGCCGTGCTCATGTACATCTACGGTGACAAAGAAATCGATCTGGCAAGCTACTATAAAAAAAGATTTCTCGGAATATACCCTATGTTCTGGCTCGCCTTTGCAATATTCTTCATAGCCAAGGAAATCGTATATCCGGGCTTTACCAAAGGTATCAATCATGGCACATTTCTTTTTACACTGCTTGGCATTGACGGTCAGGTCGGAGTATATACCGGCACATATTATCTTCTCGGCGAATGGTTTCTCACCGTTATTATTATAATGTACTTAATATTTCCATTTTTGAAAAAGCTTGTATTATCACATCCTGTATGGACATTTATAATATTTACGCTTGCAACAATCGCAAGTGCATTCAACTGGTTTGACTGCTATCTTGCCGTAGATGCATATTTTTTCCATCGTATTCCAGAGATACTTTTTGGTATGATATTCATACAATACTTTAAAAAAACGCGTTGGTATATGCTGATTCCTTCGTTAGCTGTGCTTGCCGTACTTGGAATCTTCGACTTTCCGAATATGAATAAGATAGTTCAGATATGGCTTGTGGGATACTCCAGCTTCATTGTACTGGCATTTGTTTTTTCCTTCCTAAAAGGAAAGATTGTGGAATTCATAAGCCATTTTATAGATAGGTTCTGCTATCCTATATTTTTAACACACCACATTATCATGCTCACCTTTATCACCAAGTTCGCACTCGGACGCACCTTCGGAGTAAAGGAAGTATGGCTGGCTTATATTCTGTGCTGGGCAGCGACACTTCTGTCATCAGCATTCCTTGTGTGGGCTACACCGAAGTTGATTAAGCTATTTTCGTTTTTGTGGAAAAAGCTAGGCAAGCGCTGATTAATTAACCTTATTCTCATCATTATCCCATTTTATCAGGTTTTTGTAAAATATTCTCTTTAAAATGGTTTTGTGATACATTAGACATGGCATAAATCCTCCGTGGTATGTTGTTTTTTCGTCAATTCCATTATACCAAGCGGAACAGATTTATGCCTCCTTATTGGCTGAAATATTGAATTTCTAAGGTTCAGCACACCGTATAGGTATAGCAAATTTTGTCAATAATACAAACGCAATACCACTTAAAAATTTTATTACTAAACCTATTATTTTATCTGTACACATATTCATTTTCTATTTTATGACCCCAATAATGTGATTCATAATACAGCATATTTCCATAAACATCGTACCTATATTCATATTGGATTTGTCCCTCTACCACTTCTCCATTTCCACGGTCTCTATAGCGCGTACAACATAACAAATCACCCAGAGTATTATAATCATATTGATATGTATCGCAATAATTTAAATTTCCATTTTCATCATATTCCGCATCTTTTATAACCTTTCCATTAATATCGTATCCCTCTATCGAAGATAGTACCCCATTGTTATATTGAAAGATGTCCATATATTGTCCAGTCGAATAATATGTATAAATACTAACTATCACCCAATTAAAGTCCTCAATCTTATATAATTTACCATCTCGTGAGTATTCTGTTTTATCAGAACGATAAATTTCCTTTCTTATTTTTTTTGACTCTTTTCCACTAGAATAATACTCATAATCAGTATATTGCTTTACTCCATCAAAATCACTATCAGTAATTTCCAACAACCTACCCTGTGTATCATAATCGTAGATACTCCAACTTTTTATATTTCCTGCTTCATAATATACCTTTTTAATCAAATTATAACTATCATCATACTCATAAATATAACCATTCATTCCATTCCAACCGGATTTAAACTCCTTTAAAGGTAAAGCTACAATCTGCTTCCCATTCTCCCCGAAAGCATAATTCGTACCATCCACCTTGACAACGGTATTCTTTTCCATAACACTTGTGTCCGGATTGAAATAATAATATACATCATCTATTCTTGTTAGTCCCTTTGCTGCTTCATTTGACCCTGGTGTAAAATAATATATATTTCCATTTGCTCTGTACCATCCATCACCCGAAGGAGCATCATTCCCATCAGGCTTTCCTGTCTGTGAACCTTCCATGTGTCCATCACCCTGCATATACACAAGGTTTCCATTCCAGTCATATGTATTTGTATTCACCATTAAGCTGCAATCAGCATTGGCATAGCCATAACCACCTGCCTGACCGGAGAAACCAAGACCGGCATCGAACTCATAGCCTGAGAATTGGAACCATCCGTTTCTCTCAAGCACACCATACTGATTCACATAATACAGCTTGGTTCCCGTCATATCATATGTGAGCGTATCCACATACTGTACACTCCTTGTGGCGACTTCCCTCTGCATTTACTGCCGCTTCCTTGTCAACTATCCAATCTCCGGCGATATGCTCTGCCTTGTCTTTCAACGTCCCATCACAGCCATCTGCAGTACATTTATGCCAGTGATCAGTTCTGCCATATGTCCACTCGCTGCTATGTCTATCTTCCCCACAGCTAAAAACCTCGTATCATGGGCTGGATGTTGTCCCCGTAATGATCAAAGCAATCATAAAATCAAATCCACCAGGATTTCCCGTGCTGGTTCCTATCTTAAACCAGTTTTGGTGCAAGTTGCAAATGCTTTAATCAAATCCAAGAAACATCCTGAATTTACAACCCGTTATCGACGTATAAAAGCACGTCGTGGCCACAAGAAAGCTATCATTGCCATCTGTCGTATGATCCTAACCGCTATCTGGCACATACTCACAGATTTAAAGCCATATACACCTGAAGGCTTTCTTGAATCGCAACCTGTGAATGAATCAAAAATATTGACTACTTCACAGGCACTTAATCTGATGAAGCAACGAGGCTACATTATCAAAGATGATGTTGTTCCTGTCACCTGAGCAGGTGTTGTGTATATATTCAATTTTAAAACCGGCTGCTTAGGCGGTTTGTTTACTATACCCTTTATTTTTAGGCTGTCTTCTACTTATTTGTTTCAAACTTTCCTGCTTCATAACATTCCCACTATTGTATGTCGCACCAACATTGAACCAGAACCTGCAATCCATATTCACGTTTCATTTACCTTAATTATTATATACCACAAAAAAGACGTACACAACTCAATTCATCTTGAATTTCCCATAAACGTATTTATGTTGATATCCTGTGAGTCACTCTGATTTTTACTTGGTCTTACATTGCCTGAACACGATAGATATGCTCTAAATAAAAAAGCTGTGACACAGTACACTCTGCATCACAGCATCTTTATTATTTATATTTTTTTACATAACATGTACAGGAAAACCTCTTGGGACGCAGGTCCCTGCCTCCTCTGTCCCATACTGTTACTGTGCCATATGTCCGTCGCCCTGCATATACACTTTGGTTCCATCTGTAAATCTGCGTGTCTCGTTAACTGAAAGACTGCAGTCTGAGTTAGCATAGCCATATCCGCCTGCCTTACCGGAGAAGCCAAGACCTGCTTCGAACTCATGACCTGAGAACTGGAACCAGCCATTTCTCTCAAGAACACCATATGGATTTACATAGTAAAGCTTGGTTCCTGTCTTGTCATAGGTTAGTGTGTCAACATACATATAACCATACACATTGAAGAAGCACATATCGTCCACATCTGTTCCGGCAATACTCTTAGAAATATGGGCAAAATCACTGAATACCTCGTGACCATCCTTATCAAAGTATATTACATGTACTCCATCCGGATGATATGTAAGTCTGTCCTTCATAGCAGTTCCATCCGCCTGGAAATAATATGTATATTCACCATCACACTTGAATTCATTGATTACCTGTTTTCCATCTTCTCTATAGCAGAATACTGTACCATTGCTTGACTTGAAGAACAGGCAGCCATCGTACTTGGAATAATAACCTGTCTTCGCCGGAAGATTTACATTGACATCATACTCTACACCTGTTGCTGAACCAGTTATATTTACATAGTATGTTCCAGAAGTATAGAATATAGGGTCAGTTTCGTATGCATCCTTGACAATATTCTCCCTGAACACCTCTTTCATGTTCTTGTCATACACTATGACATCCCAGCCGTTACCCATCTTGGTTGTATCAGCACCTGCTCTTGGTGCGAGACTGACAGTAAATACACCTGAATTGCTCACAATGAACTTATAATAATCATTATCATTATCGCTCTGTCTCATACCCCAGCGCCCTACACCAGGAACTATATCATTTGCACCGGCAGAATCATTGTTAGACTCCTGCTCAACAAGGCTGTCATCAAAATCGTTTACAAGAAGATAGTACGCTGATCTTGGTATTACAGAATTAGTGTATTTACTAGTTGGAGAAATCTTTATATAATATATACCTGCAGGATACGGGATCATTGTCTCGAAATCTGATTTAATATGATTGTATGATACAATATTCTGCATATTCTTATCATATATATCCATTCTCCAGCCGTCAGTCTGACCTACAGGCTCCTCGCCATCAGCAAGACCAAGCTGAACTGTAAAATATCCCTGCTTGGATGTAGTTACCTTATAATAATCAACAGAATCATTGACACTTGATATAACGCCCTTGTACATCCTGCCAGTAGTGATAACATCCGCATTGCTTGCGGTATTGTTATCCTCTGATTCCCAGCTGTCATCATTGATCTTGTTATATGTCAGTGTATATGGACCTGTTGGTGAATTCCAGCCACCATTAGCATAAGACGCTTTCACTATTACATAAAATGTACCATCTGCATAATATAATTTTTCTGTTTCACCATTCGTTTTGGTCGAAAATGATGTAATTACCTCCATATTCGAGTCGCATAGCATAACATCCCAACCACTCTTACTGTCGTAATTCGGGTCTCCCTTAAATGTAATCCAAAAACAGCCATTACCATCTACAGTAAATTTGTAGTAATTCACATCATCATAATTAGAGAACGAATCCGTAACCCCTTCACCTGATGATAAATCCGTCGCATCCTTAGTAGAACTTCCTGCAGCCTTAACATTCACACTAAACGCACCTATTATCAAAAGGAACGCAAATATAGGAGTGAATGTCTTTAATAATACTTTCTTCATTTGCCTATACCTCCATAGTATAATTTAGATAGATTTATCATACCCCCCCCCCGACTAATTTTGTCAATACTTTTTTTATAAATTATATGTCTTAATTTCCGACACAAAAAATCGCCTCTGCCATACATACAGAAGCGATGTGTGGGACACAGGGGTCAGGTACATGTGTCCCATTTTGTTACTGTTCCATTATCAATACTTTCTTCCCCTCAAATGCAAATCCATAATGCCTTATTCTGTCCGTGCTGATTCCTCGTGCAAGCAGTTCCGCATCATAGTTCTTGTCTGCTATCTGCTTAAGGGCGGACTCTACTGTGTCAGTAAGGCTTTTTTCTCTTCCTGCATTGTGTACCTTGAATTCTATCACGATAGCAGGAAGCTGTGTTCTCTTAGGTATAAGCATGATATCGTACCTTCCAAATCCACTCTCACGATTGGAACGAATCTCATAATTTACCACCTGCTCTGCCATAAGACCCAGCACAAATCCATGGTAAAATTTTTCCGGCTCACAGTTCTGTGAATCCCCTCCGACATCAAAAAAGCTGAATGTCTCCATGGCAATCCTGTTCATATAATGGTTCATGGCCTCAACGTCACCCAGAATAGTTGCTTCCACGAACCTATTATAATTAGCTGTTGACACACTGAACCACCCCTTGAACATGTTATAAAACATGCTCTTCGTCTCTATGTTGGTAATTGACACATGATACCACGGCTCAAGGGTCTCACCACGGTACTCGACATCATCAACCTTAAGATACCCTCCCGCAACAAGAAGGCTCCACACAGCACTCTCATTAGTGTCGAGCTGGTTAAATACTATCTGCTCATCAAAATTTACCACTATAGAGCTGCCGCCCAGCAACTCCTCCATGCTCATCTTCATATCCGACGAAGCGGTCTGCAGGAGCTTGCTCACAAGACCATTGGAGCTTGTTGACGCCCAGTAAGGTCTCAACTGTTTCTTGTCAAGATAATTTATGATAGACCACGGATTATAAATATCCCGGTGTGAACCGAAGGTAAATCCATCATACCACCTTTTCACCTCTGCCTTCCTGTCAGCCAGTCCGAAGCTGTCAAGCGATGCAAACACTTCATCCTCAGTAAATCCGAAGCATGTGCTGTACTCATCAGATGTCGTGGTGACAACATTCAGATTGTTAAGGTCAGAGAACATCGACTCCTTGGATACCCTCGTAATGCCGGTCATGACAGCCCTTTCAAGGTATGGGTTCGTCTTGAATGTGCTGTTGAACAGACCCCGCAGAAATGCTGTAAATTCTCCCCAGTACCCATGTACATACGCCTCCTGCATAGGTGTGTCATATTCATCAAGTATAACTATAGCCTTCCTGCCATAATACAAGCTAAGGAAGTTGCACAAGTCATGTATTGCACTCTGGGCTGTCACATCATCCATTTCAGGCGTCACATTGTTAAACTGTGCTCTATCCATTTCTGTAAACTTATCACAATCCATTATATCTGCATACTGCCTAAAGAGTGCCGCAATTATTCTCTTAATCTTCTGCACCGCTGACCCATAATCCGTCTGCTTTATTTCCGCAAAGCTGAGAAAAATCACCGGATATGTCCCCTGTATTTTCCTGTACTCCTCATCCTCCCAGATTGACAGACCCTCGAACAAATCCCCTCTGTTAGCATATTTATTGGAGAAAAAGCAGTTGAGCATGCTCATGTTGAGCGTCTTGCCGAAGCGGCGGGGGCGGGTTATAAGTGTCACATCATCCCCAGAGTCCCACCATTCCTTTATAAAATCCGTCTTATCCACATAATAGAAATTATTCTCTATCAATGAAGCAAAATCCTGTTTACCTATACTAACCCTTTTTCCGGCATTAGTCCTCTTATTCATTTTCATTACTAACTCTCCTCCTTCATAACATCCCCACTATTGTATGTCGCACCGCCATTGAACCCAAACCCGCACTCCATATTCACGTTTTATTTATCTTAATTATTATATACCACAAAAAAGACGTACACAACTCAATCTGTCTCTTATACACATCTGACG
>ENA-OXEY01000208-OXEY01000208.1-human-gut-metagenome-genome-assembly--contig:-NODE-208-length-28259-cov-16.571586_pt1 | contig 28259 bp, 19 predicted proteins | sample MGYA00249365_ERZ652263 | MGnify/ENA primary metagenome ERZ652263 (study PRJEB26925, sample SAMN05826763) | human gut metagenome | biome: ENVO:2100002; feature: ENVO:00000062; material: ENVO:00002003...
TAGGTTCCATCATAATTTGAACCGTAGGTTCCACCATAATTTGAACCATCGGTTCCATCATAATTTGAACCGTAGGTTCCATCATAATTTCAACCGTAGGTTCCATCATAATTTGAACCGTAGGTTCCACCATAATTTGAACCATCGGTTCAAATTATTAATAGTTGGACCATAGGTCCAACTAATGTTATGGTACGGGGTCATACCCTCCCTTTGCAAAAGGGTTACACCGAAGTATTCTCTTTGTTGTCAGATAGCTCCCCTTAAGGGCGCCATATTTCTCAATAGCCTCGATGGCATACTGAGAACAGGTTGGAGTGTATATACAGGTTGGATATTTTTTCATTGGCGACAAAAACCTTCTGTAAAATCTTACCATCGCTATCAGCAGCTTTTTCATTTACAATCATTCACCTCGATAAATTCCATGCAGCTTACATATATGAATAAGTGCACTCTGCGTATCTGCAAAGCCCTTGCCCTTATGTGCCGCTCTTGAAATAATCACAATGTCATAACCTGTCCGTATACTATTGTAATTGAGTCTGCACGCTTCTCTTATAAGCCTCGTGAGACGATGCCGGACAATACTATTCCCGACCTTCTTACTCACAGATATACCTATTCTGGTAATATCCGTTCCATTCTCCAAAACATACATGACCAGATACTTATTGGCATAAGACTTACCACTCTTATATACCTTTTGAAAATCGATGTTTTTTTTCAAAGTCTCATAACTGCTCATGCTTCTAACTCTTCCTCCTATGATTTTTCATAGAAAAAAGGCCACACACCTGCGGCCTATACTGTTAAGCTCTTTCTTCCCTTAGCTCTTCTTGCAGATAAAACCTTTCTGCCGTTTGCTGTGCTCATTCTTGCTCTGAAACCGTGAACCTTGTTTCTCTGTCTCTTCTTTGGATGGAATGTCTGCTTCATATTCTCGTACACCTCCTTTTTGATAATGATATGGCATAATCAGGTAAGCATATCATACTATAATTAAAACATCGTTTTCATTTTATTCATTTTCACAAATAAAGTCAAGCTTTTTTTCATTACAGCACCCATTATTTTGTGTTTAATCAGGTTATTATTGACAACCGGTTTATCCACAAAAAGTTATCCCTAAAGTTATCCCCAAATTGTGGATAAGTTGTGGATAAGTCTGTTGATTAATGTTATTAACCTGTTAATTTTATCCACGAAGTCCCTATTTCAGGGTATGGATAATGTTAATTAAGATATTCACAATATTCACAAAAAGAATTTTTACTATTTCATAATTTTTCTGAAAGATATATTATATGCAACCTTTATAAAAATATTATGTAAACCAATTGTTTATGTATATCTTTAAAACAGCTCTCCGCTTATTTTCTCTCCCAAACTGAGATAATCCATTGAAAATCCGCTCATTTTAAGGTATAATAGATTAGAATGACACAAAATGGGGGAATTATCGATGATTATTGAAATTAAAGAAAAATGGCCTGATATTTTAGAGACAATAAAGAATGAACATGAAATCAGTGATGTATCTTTTAAGACCTGGCTTCAGCCTCTTATTCCTTATGATACACATGACAACGTGTTATTTCTGCTTCTTCCTGATGAGAGAATGGGTCAGAACTATATTAACTATATAGATAAAAAATACACTGTTCCTCTGAAGGTTGCCGTAGCTGAATGTACCGGACTAGAGCTCGATATACAATTTATTTTTCCAAGCCAGACCTCCGATATCGACAGGCTTGTAAATTCATCCTCCAACGTGACTAATGCCAAACCTATTGTTTCTGTCTCTGCCCCTTCCGATGAGACCTTTGAAAAGGCCGGACTCAACAGAAAATATACTTTTGATACTTATGTCGTTGGTGATAATAACAGCTTCGCCCATGCTGCGGCTGTTGCTGTTGCCGAATCACCTGCCGAGATTTACAATCCTCTTTTTATTTACGGAGGTGTTGGTCTTGGAAAAACGCATATCATGCAGTCTATAGGTAACTACATCCTGACCAAGGATCCTAACAAGAAGGTCATGTATGTTACCTCAGAGGCATTTACCAATGAACTGGTCGAATCCATCAAGAATGACCGTACCAATACCAATCAGAAATTCCGCGATAAATATCGTAAGGTTGACGTGCTGCTTATCGATGATATTCAGTTTATCGCAGGTAAGGAAAGTACTCAGGAGGAGTTCTTCCATACCTTCAATGCCCTGCGTGAATCCAAGAAGCAGATTGTTATATCATCCGATCGTCCGCCTAAGGACATTGCCACATTAGAGGACAGGCTTCGTTCGAGATTTGAATGGGGTCTCACGGTTGACATTGCTCCGCCTTCCTATGAGACGAGAATGGCTATTCTCCGAAAGAAGGCCGAATTTGAAAACCTTAATGTTCCCAATGAGATATTAGAGTACATTGCCAACAATATTAAATCCAACATCCGTGAGCTTGAAGGCTCTCTCACCAAGCTCACCGCCTACGCTAAGTTTACACATAACGATCTGAGCATTGCCCTTGCTGAGGAAGCGCTCCGCGACATTATCTTCCCTAACGAGACAAGGGATGTAACACCGGATCTCATCATCAAGACTGTGTCGGACCATTTCAATATTACGCCTGCCGATATCACATCCCATAAGCGCAATAAAGAGATTGTTTACCCTCGCCAGATTGCTATGTATCTTTGCCGCGCAATGACTGATGTACCGCTTGCAACTATCGGCAAGCTTATAGGCAACCGTGACCACACCACCGTTATTCATGGTGCGGACAAGATATCCGATGCTATCAAAAATAACGAACAGACTAAGGAGCTTATTGATATCCTTATAAAGAAGATTAACCCATCATAGAATTTGATAAGTTATCACCATTATTTTATACACATTATAATAAGGAAGAAACTCGTTATTCTTTGTGGATAAACAGCTGAATAATTCTGTGGATAACTGTTGATAAATGTTATTTTTCTGTGTATAAACTATTTTTCTGTCCACATGGATTTTTAGGTTTTATTTTTGTCCACATTGCCTTAACAGCTTGTCCTTTGATTATTAACACACTTATTCTTTTTCTGAAACCCTTATTTTTAGCGGCTTCAGAGGGGTTATCAACATATTCACACCCCCTACTACGACTACTGCTGAATATTTTTATTAATTTATTAACAGCACTCCACTGTGCATTTCTTTTGAAGGGAGAATTAACAATGAAAATCATATGCAATAAATCCGACCTATTATCCGGTATTACCATAGTCCAGAAGGCTGTTCCCGCTAAGACTACAATGACAATTCTTCAATGCATACTAATTGATGCAACCGCCGGTGAAATTAAACTTACAGGTAACGATATGGAGCTTGGCATTGAAACAGTTATCAAAGGTGAAATCGAACATCGTGGTATCATTGCCATAGATGCTAAGATATTTTCTGATATTATAAGAAAGCTTCCTGACAATGAAGTTACCATTGAAACAGATGAGAATTATGTTGCCCGGATTACCTGTGAAAAGGCTAATTTTACAATTGCCGGTAAATCAGGAGAAGATTTTTCCTGCCTGCCTTATGTAGATAAGGATAGATATATTGAACTTTCAAAGTTCTCTCTTAAGGAATTGATAAGACAGACGATTTTTTCTATAGCCGATTCTGAGAGTACCAACAGAATTATGACCGGTGAGCTTTTTGAAGTTAAAGATAACAATCTTCGGGTTGTTACACTTGATGGCCACAGAATTTCAATAAGAACTATTGAACTTAAGGAATCCTATGATCCTATTAAAGTAATTGTTCCGGGAAAGACACTCAATGAAATCAGTAAGATTCTCTCTGCTGAGACTGATGAGAACGTGAGTATTTTCTTCACCGACAATCATATTTTATTTGAATTTGATGAGACTAAGGTTGTTTCAAGACTTATTGACGGAGAATTTTTCAAGATAGACCAGATGCTTTCAAAGGATTATGAGACGAAGGTTGTAATTAACAAAAAGGAATTTTTGGATTGTATTGACCGTTCAATGCTTCTTGTTAAGGAGGGAGATAAGAAGCCTATTATTGTAAATATCACGGATGGTACTCTTGAGATAAAGATTAACTCACCTATCGGTTCCATGAACGAGGATATTGATATTACCAAGGAAGGCAAAGACATAATGATTGGCTTTAACGGCAGATTCCTTATGGATGCGCTTAAGGTTATAGATGATGAACAGATTTCTATATATCTCATGAATTCAAAGGCGCCTTGCTTTATCCGTGATGACAGGAATGAATATGTATATCTGATTCTTCCTGTAAATTTTAACAACTATTAGAATAGACAACAATATAGTTGAGCTGTAATCTCGTGCATACAAGGATTTTATGCATAATTATACTGTATAATTATGCATAAAGAATAAATATAAGCTAATAATGCATATTTATTCATGATTATTATGCAGACATAGCTTCAGCAAAATATTATATTTAAATATATTAAGATAATTTTTAAATGTATCCGATAGAAAAGAATTATGTATGAAGGTGTAAGAAAGGGAAAATATGGAAATAATTAAATTGCGCGATGAATTTATAAAGCTTGGACAGGCATTAAAGGCAGCCGGTCTTGTTGAATCGGGAGTTGACGCTAAGCTTGTTATACTTGACGGACAGGTAAAGGTAAATGGTGCTGTGGAGCTTCAGAGGGGCAAGAAGCTTCATGCAGGTGATGTTGTTGAGTATGATGGAGAAACTATCAGAATTGAGGAGTAAATTTGAAGGTGAAGCTTTCAAACTATTTATTGGCGGCAGTACTGCAGGCAATGCCTGCAGTATGCAGGGGGTATAGACATGGTTATCGAAGCTCTTGATCTGCAAAATTACAGAAATTATGAGCTCCTTGGCATGAAGTTTTCGCCGCAAACCAATATTCTTTATGGTGACAACGCGCAGGGAAAGACGAATATACTTGAAGCAATATATGTTGCCGGTACTACCAAGTCACACAGAGCCGGCAAGGACAGGGAGATGATTGCTTTCTACAGCGATGAAGCACATATTAAGATGCTTGTGAGAAAGCACAATATTCCTCACAGAATAGATATGCATCTTAAAAAGGCAAAAGCTAAGGGTGTGGCGATAGACGGAATACCGATAAAAAGGGCAGTGGATCTGCTTGGAATAATCAATATAGTGTTCTTTTCCCCCGAGGATCTCAACATAATTAAGAGCGGACCTGCTGAGCGCAGACGATTTATGGATATGGAGCTGTGCCAGTTAGACAAGATATATGTTCATAATCTGGTCAATTATAACAAGGTCCTTCTTCAGCGCAATAAGCTTTTGAAGGATATAGCCTTTAATCCGTCACTTGCGGATACACTGGATGTGTGGGATGAACAGCTTGTAAGCTATGGGCTTGAGCTTATAAAGATAAGACAGAGGTTTGTAGAAAACCTGGATGGTATTATATATGATATACATAACAGGCTTTCCGGCAACAAGGAGCAGTTAAAGCTTGTATATGAGCCGGATGTGACAGAGGCTGATTTTAAGACTAAGCTGGCTTCCTCGCGCGATAGAGATATCAGGCAGAAGACCACAGGCTATGGACCACATCGTGATGATATGAATTTTCTGTTGGGAGACATGGATGTAAGGAAGTATGGCTCGCAGGGGCAGCAGAGAACCTGTGCACTGTCCCTTAAGCTGTCGGAGATAGAACTTGTAAAGAGTATCACAGAAGATACCCCGGTATTACTGCTTGATGATGTCTTTTCGGAGCTTGATGCAAACAGACAGAATTATCTTTTGGACAGTATAAGTGATGTACAGACCATCGTCACATGTACGGGACTTGATGAATTTATAAATAACCGTTTTCACCTGGACAAGGTATTCTATGTGACTAACGGACATGTTATAGAGAAAAACTGAGTCTGCTGTGCAATAGATGTGCAGTGACGAATTGATGTATATGGAGGCGCTGTTGCCGTATATATCAGAATTTCAGAATATTTTAGTTAGCGCAGAAATGAGGAAAGCATGGAAAATAACTACGGAGCTGACCAGATACAGATTTTGGAGGGGCTTGAGGCTGTAAGAAAAAGACCCGGAATGTATATCGGCAGTACATCATCGAAGGGACTTCATCATCTGGTATATGAGATAGTTGACAATTCAGTGGATGAGGCATTGGCAGGCTACTGTACGGAAATTGATGTACAGATTAACGCAGACAATTCAATTACCGTGACGGACAACGGAAGAGGTATTCCGGTAGGAATCAACGCAAAATCCGGACTTCCTGCGGTACAGGTTGTGTTTACGATACTTCATGCCGGCGGAAAGTTCGGTGGTGGAGGTTACAAGGTATCAGGAGGTCTGCACGGTGTAGGTGCGTCCGTTGTCAATGCTCTTTCTGAGTGGCTTGAGGTAAGAGTGTGCCGTGACGGCAGCATATATGAGCAGAGATATGAGAGGGGCAAGGTGATGTACCCTCTTAAGATTGTCGGAAGCTGCGACCCTGAAAAGACCGGAACGAAGGTTACATTCCTGCCGGACAAGGAAATCTTTGAGGATACGGTATATGATTTTGACGTATTGAAGAATCGTCTCAGAGAAATGGCATTTCTCACAAAGGGAATCAAGATTATTCTCAGGGATGACAGAGAGGATAAAAAAGAGAAGGTATTCCACTATGAAGGCGGTATAAAGGAATTTGTCCAGTACTTAAACCGCAGCAAGACTCCGCTCTATGAGAATGTTATTTACTGTGAGGGCACTGTAAACAATATTTCTGTTGAGGTTGCTTTCCAGCACAATGATGACTACAACGAGAGTATTTATTCATTTGTAAATAATATCAATACGCCTGAGGGTGGTATGCACCTTACAGGCTTTAGAAATGCCATAACAAAGACCTTCAATGACTATGCGCGTTCTAATAAGCTTTTAAAGGACAGCGAACAGAATCTTACAGGAGAGGATATAAGAGAGGGTCTTACCGCCATTGTGAGTGTGAAGATTGAGAATCCTCAGTTCGAAGGACAGACGAAGCAGAAGCTTGGAAACAGTGAGGCGAGAGGAGCGGTTGACAATGTTGTCACAGAACAGCTTACATATTTCCTTGAGCAGAATCCGACAGTTGCCAAGATGATATGCGAGAAATCACTTCTTGCCCAGAGGGCGAGGGAGGCTGCAAGAAAGGCGCGTGACCTCACAAGAAGGAAGACTGCTCTTGAATCGATGAGCCTTCCGGGTAAGCTTGCCGACTGTTCAGACAAGGATCCTAAGAATTGTGAGATATTTATCGTAGAGGGTGATTCCGCCGGAGGTTCGGCTAAGTCTGCGCGAAGCCGTGCCACACAGGCTATTCTTCCTCTAAGAGGAAAGATACTCAATGTGGAGAAGGCAAGACTTGACCGTATACTTGGAAATGCAGAGATAAAGGCCATGATTACTGCCTTCGGAACAGGTATACATGAGGATTTTGATATAAGCAGGCTTCGTTATCACAAGATTATCATTATGACCGATGCCGATGTCGACGGTGCGCATATCGCTACACTTATGCTCACCTTCCTGTATCGATTTATGCCTGAGCTTATCAAGCAGGGCTACGTATATCTTGCACAGCCGCCTCTTTACAAGCTTGAGAAAAACAAGAAGGTATGGTATGCGTACTCCGACGAGCAGCTCAATGACATTCTTACCGAGGTAGGACGTGACCAGAACAACAAGATTCAGCGTTACAAGGGACTTGGTGAGATGGATGCAGACCAGCTCTGGGAGACTACAATGGACCCTGAGAAGAGAATCTTAAAGAAGGTATTCTATGATGAGGACTACGCTTCTGAGATTGATGTGACCTTCTCAACTCTCATGGGTGACAATGTGGAGCCGAGAAGAGAGTTCATTGAGGCGAATGCGAAGTTTGTGAAGAATTTGGATATATAAATTATAAATATTTGGAGGAGAATTTAATGGATGAACATATCTTTGATAAGGTTCATGATGTAGACCTCAAAAAGACTATGGAGGACTCATATATAGACTACGCGATGAGTGTTATCGCCGCGAGGGCACTTCCTGATGTAAGGGATGGTCTTAAGCCGGTACAGCGTAGAATACTTTACTCTATGATAGAGCTCAACAATGGTCCGGACAAGCCACACAGAAAGTGCGCGCGTATTGTCGGTGATACCATGGGTAAATATCACCCACATGGTGATTCATCTATCTATGATGCTTTGGTAAAGCTTGCGCAGGATTTTTCGACCAGATATCCGCTTGTTGATGGACACGGTAACTTCGGTTCTGTCGACGGTGACGGTGCCGCTGCCATGCGATATACAGAGGCGAGACTCAGCAGGATTTCCATGGAGATGTTGGCTGATATCGATATGGATACGGTTGATTTTACACCGAACTTCGATGAGACGGAGAAGGAGCCTGCAGTGCTCCCATCAAGATACCCGAATCTCATGGTGAACGGAACCTCCGGTATCGCCGTAGGTATGGCTACCAATATTCCTCCGCACAATCTCCGCGAGGTTATCGCTGCTGTTGTCAGGATTATCGACAACGAGGTTGAGAATGACAGGGAGACAGATATAGAAGAGCTCATGGACATTGTCAAGGGACCTGATTTCCCTACAGGAGCCATGGTTATCGGAAAGAGAGGAATCGAGGAGGCATACCGCACAGGACGAGGCAAGATTAAGGTTCGTGCAGTGACCGACATAGAGGCTATGCCTAACGGCAAGAGCCGTATTATCGTGTCTGAGATTCCATATATGGTCAACAAGGCAAATCTTATCCAGAAGATAGCGGAGCTTGTCAAGGATAAGAAGATTGATGGAATAACAGACTTAAGGGATGAGTCCGACAGACAGGGTATGAGAATATGCATTGAGCTGCGCAAGGATGCCAATGCAAACATAGTTTTAAACCAGCTCTACAAGCATACGCAGATGCAGGATACCTTCGGTGTGATTATGCTTGCGCTTGTGGATCAGCAGCCTAAGGTATTGAACCTCAAGGAGATGCTGGGTTATTACCTTCTCCACCAGAAGGATGTTGTCACAAGAAGAACACGCTATGAGCTTAACAAGGCTGAGGCGCGTGCACACATCTTAGAGGGCTTGATGATAGCTCTTGACAATATCGATGAGGTCATAAGCATAATCAGAAGCTCTGAGAATGTTGCCGCTGCTAAAGCAAGGCTCATTGAACGCTTCGGTCTTTCTGATGCACAGGCACAGGCTATCGTTGATATGCGTCTTAGAGCACTTACAGGCTTAGAGAGGGAGAAGATTGAGCAGGAGTTAGCCGCACTCAGGGCGAGAATAGAGGAGTTGAAGGAGATTTTAGCAGACGAGAAGAAGCTTCTTATGGTCATCCGTAAGGAGATTATTGCAATCTCCGATAAATACGGTGATGACAGAAGAACATCCATCGGCTATGATGAGTCCGAAATCAACATGGAGGACCTGATTCCTGATGAGAGCACAGTTATCGCTATGACTAATCTCGGATATATCAAGAGAATGACACTTGATAACTTCAAGAACCAGAACAGAGGCGGACGCGGAATAAAGGGCATGCAGACGATAGATGAGGACTACATAGAAGACCTGTTTATGACAACAACGCACAAGAATCTCCTGTTCTGTACAAGCCTTGGACGTATCTACCGCATGAAGGCTTATGAGATACCGGAGGCGGGCCGTACCGCAAGAGGAACAGCTATCGTGAATCTCTTACAGCTTATGCCGGGTGAGAAGATAAGTGCAATCATACCTGTGAATGGTATAAAAAATGACACATATCTTTTTATGTGCACCAAGAACGGTATTGTAAAGAGAACCCCGGCAAAGGAGTACGCCAACATTCGTAAGACCGGTATACAGACAATCACACTCAGGGACGATGATGAGCTTATCGAGGTTAAGGAGACAGACGGAAACAAGGATATAATACTTGTGACAAAGCTCGGTATGTGTATACGCTTCAATGAGCAGGATGTAAGACCTACCGGAAGAAGTGCCATGGGTGTAATCGGTATGAACCTTATCGCAGATGATGAGGTTGTCGGAATGCAGCTTGACACTCAGGGTGAGGAGCTTTTAATAGTTTCCGAAAACGGTCTCGGAAAGAGAACAAGGACTGAAGAATTTACCGTACAGCACAGAGGCGGTAAGGGAATCAAGTGCTATAAGATTAACGATAAGTCAGGAAATGTAATAGGTGTAAAGGCCGTTAACCAGGGCAGAGAGATTATGATAATCACAACAGAGGGTGTCATAATACGTATGCAGGTAGCGGGAATATCGGTGCTTGGCAGAAATACATCGGGCGTCAAGCTTATAAATCTTGACGAAGGTGTCAAGGTTGCAAAGGTAGCTAAGGTTCGCGAGGGAGATGAGACGAAGGAAGAGGACGATGATGCTGCACAGGCTGATGGAACAGTTGAAGAATAATAAGAAAAGCGTATTTAACCATGCAGCACAGATTATCATTCTGCTTGTGGTAATAAAGTATTTCTATGACATGATTAACCCAATAATTAAGGTCGCACAATATAGTCATCCTACCATGGATGACTATTGGATGACGACTTACGTGCATGAACAGTGGCTGGAGAATCATTCGGTCGTAGGCTTTATTGCCGCAGCATTCAGGTATGCGATAGGAATTTATAAGACATGGGATGGCAATTTCTTAAGCATGTTTATCACAAGCATGTCACCTGCGGTATTCGGAGATTATGCGTATTCCTTCACGTTCTATTTTATGTTCGTGACATTCTGTATAGGCTCACTTGCCGCAATGTATGCCATACTCTACAGGCGCTTCCGTATGCCTGTAATCAACTGTGTGAGCATGACACTGCTGTTTATCGCATTTTTTATGAACTTTCTTGTCAATGCGGGCGAAGGTCTGTACTGGTGGCCGGGTGTCGCCAACTATACCTTCTTTTTTGGTATGTTTATGTTCGCACACAGTATGTTTGCACTATATTGGGAGAGCCATAGGAAGGTATTTCTTGTCATTGCAAGCATATTTATGTTTTTGGTAGGACTTGGAAATCCTTTTACGTCACTTGTCAGTGCATGTCTGTGTGCGTATGAGGCTGCATTTACAATCTATGAGAAGAGGACTGCAAAGACGCTCAACTGGATTCCGCTTGTATGTGCAGCTGCGGGGCTTATAATTGTGGTGGCTGCTCCGGGAAACAAGAGCAGAATGCCGATTGGACATCTCAGCATCATTGAGACAATCAAAGGCTGCTTCGTTGACGGAACTAAATTTATAAAGGCGATGAACAAGCCGCCAATGTATTTTTATTATGGGATGACGGCGATTATCTCCTTCTGGAGCTTTTATGGGTGTTCGGATGGAAGAGAGAGAAAATTTAAGCTTCCGATTCCGGTATGTGTTCTGCTTCTCTGTCTCTACTTTGCCTCATTTTCTCCTACAAAGTACACCCAGTCCGGCTATTACGGAAGGGTGCTTGACACCAATTTCTTTGTAATGATGACGATGTTCACAATTATTATCATGTATCTGTGTGCGTGGGTGGCGCTGTGGCTGAAGGGAAGGTTTAATAAGGCGGCGGTTAACTATGCGGTTGGATTTATCGCAGTGTGCACAGTTATATTGAGTGTAAAGACCTTGAAAAAGCCGGATTACCTCAATACGTCGGTGGCGTCCATGGCAGCAGGAGCACTGCAGTTCGGAACGGTTCAGGAGTATGACAGGATACTTGATGAGAGATATGAGGAGCTGGTAAACAGCCCTTATTGGGATGTATATATCACAAGAGCACCTTATGTGCCTATGTTTTACCATGATGATGATTCTTCGCGTCAGGCAATAGCAGATTATTACAGAAAGAATGTAATCATAGCTGAATAAAAGTCAGGAGAATAGCGATGAGAAATATTAGTGCTGAAATTATAACAAATAACATCAAAGAAATGTGCATAGAGGCGAACCATTTTCTCTCGCCGGATATGAAGAGGGTATTTGAGAAGGCTGCCGATGAAGAAACCTCCGCACTTGGAAAACAGATTCTGGGTCAGCTTAGGGAGAATCTTGAGATTGCAGGCACAGATATGATTCCGATATGCCAGGATACCGGAATGGCTGTTGTATTTATGAAGGTAGGACAGGATGTGCATATTGAGGGCGGCTCTCTCTCCGACGCAATCAATGAGGGCGTAAGACAGGGCTATGTGGAGGGCTATCTGCGCAAATCGGTTGTGAAGGATCCTATTGAGAGGGAGAATACCAGGGACAACACTCCTGCTGTTATCCATTATGATATCGTGCCGGGTGATAAGCTTGACATAACGATTGCACCTAAGGGCTTCGGAAGCGAGAATATGAGCCGCGTGTTCATGTTAAAGCCTGCCGATGGAATAGAGGGTGTTAAGGATGCGGTACTCACAGCGGTCAAGGATGCGGGACCTAACGCATGTCCGCCTATGGTTGTCGGTGTCGGCATAGGGGGTACCTTTGAGAAGTGTGCGCTTCTTGCAAAGAAGGCTCTTACAAGGGATTTGGATGGGGAAAGACCATCGGGCTATGTGCGTGAGCTTGAGGATGAGCTGCTTGAGAAAATCAACGCTCTCGGAATCGGTCCGGGAGGACTTGGAGGATCTAAGACGGCACTTGCTGTGAATGTTGAGACGTACCCGACACATATTGCCGGGCTTCCGGTGGCGGTCAATATATGTTGTCATGTTAACAGACATATGCATAGGGTGATATAGAAAGAGTTTTATAGAGAGGTTAATATGAGGCTGGGGTTTCAGAACAAAAAACAGAAGGTTATACTATTTGTACTTGGCTTGGAAATGTTGATTCTGCTGGTACTGATTGGAACACTTTTTATACCTGAAAAAAGCTATGTCCTGAGTGACAGGGAAAATAGCATAACACTTCCGTATGGGCATTACTTTTTAAATTGTGAATATAGTATTTCAAGTGACACTGATTATGCTAACTATCTTTATATCTTAAATGATAGTGGAAATTCGGACGGAATTCAGAATACAGTAAATTTTCTGCATCACGAAAAGAATGAGTGGAAAACGGAGTTCTGGATTACCGAACCGCAGTTAAATATCAATTTGGTTGTCATAGAACAATATAAAGATGGACCTTCCGGGTTTTTAAATTATGCATCCTATGAGATAGAGTGTACCAATTATATAACATTTATCAAAATATTGATTATGTTACCGGTAATTGCAGGTACCTTCATAGTTTATCTGATTTTGTCGGGCAGAATTATTATGACATGCCGGAAGGCTGCGTATGCAATGATAATATCGGTGGTATTTCTGATAACATGTGTGCCTTTAGTCGGTGATAATCTCATTAAAGGAGATGATACCGTTATCCATCTGATACGTCTGGAGGGGTTGAAGGCAGGGTACCTTTCGGGTCAGCTGCCGGTAAAGGTAGAGCCGGTTATCAATGGCGGATACGGATATGCTTTTTCAACGTATTATGGAAGCCTGTTTTATAATATTCCTGCAATATTCAGGCTGATGGGCTTTACAATGCAGAATGCATATAAGTTGTTTGTTGTTCTTGTAAATCTAGCTACGGTTATTGTGTCATATTATAGCTTCAGGGTTATCTTTAAAAGAGCGGAGCTTGCGCTTGTGGCAGCGATAATGTACAGTATGTCTCTTTTAAGATTGGTGGATTTATATCAAAGAGGTGCAGTCGGAGAATTTACTGCATTGATTTTTCTTCCGCTTATCGTAGCCGGGCTTTGGAAAATATACGCAGTTCCGGTAGATGATAAAAACTATAGCAGGCTGTGGATTATGCCTGTTATAGGATATTTCGGTGTAATAGAGTCACATGTTTTAAGTACGGAGATATTTGGATTGTTTACCGTATTGGCATGCCTTATGCTGTTTAAGAAAACATTCAGAAAGCAGACATTTTTTGTCTTATTGAAGGTAGTTTTAATTTCGATTGTGCTCAATATCGGATATCTGCTTCCATTTATTGAGTCATATATGTTAGAAGATACATATATAAGATCAGGACAGTCTAACAGTGCAAGATTAACATTCTGTCTTGCATTTACAGATTTATTTAAATTTTTCACTAAATTTGTTGAATTTGAAGGCTGGAGAAATTACATGGTTCCGGGACTGGGACCGACTGTGATTCCTGCAATTATTTTATTTATATGTACGCTCATAAAAGGAATTAAAAAGCATAAAAAACTTATAATTGTCTCAGCAGTAATAACTATTATCACTGCAATATTATCGTTGGATATAATACCATATGAAAGGGTGCTCACATATCTTGGAAGTGAACCATCAGGTGTTGCGGTAATTGACTCAATAGCACGAAGTGTCAGCAATATGGTGAAAAACATCCAGTTTGCAATGAGATTCCTCACAGTGGGGACATGTACATATATTGTTTTTGTGACAGCACTCCTTGACCAGTATGATGATGCCGGCAGTGATACAGTGATACTCAGGGTTTCAGAAATAATCATTGTTATGCTCACAGTGCTCCAGTTTATCTGGGCAGCTAAGCTGACAATGAATGAAATGCCGTATATGAACCTGTATACCATGACAGAAAATGATAAAGAGCTGTCCTGTCAGGTAGGTAACTACGAATATCTTCCGAGAAAAGCGGATGGCTATTTTCCTGAGGATTTTCTAAGAGAGGAAGGTCATTATGATGCTACTGATGCGGTGGTTACCGGTTACGAAAAGGAATATACCAATATTTCATTTCATGCAGTAACAGGTGATGAAAAGGGCGAAGTTGAACTGCCATTACTGTATTATAGAGGATATAAAGCCATAAATGCAGATACGGGAGAAAAAATCAGGCTGACCAAGTCGGTACATGCCTTGCTGCTGCTTGAATTGGACAGTAATTTTGATGGCAATGTCAGAGTATATTATGCAGGCAAGGTGTACTGGCATATCGCGGAGGTGGTATCCGTGATTTCTTTTATACTGATAGTGGTATATGGTATGAGAAGGAGAGACAACGGAGCGGAAGAATAAAAGCTCCACATAATTATATCTTATTTGATTAGGAGACGGAGATGGACAAGCATATTGATGTACCTTTTGATAGCAGTGTATCGACAACACTTAAGGCAGGGGATTATGTATATCTTACGGGAACTATATACACTGCAAGAGATGCAGCGCATAAAAGAATGTACGAAGCTCTTGAAAGAGGTGAAAAGCTGCCTTTTGATGTGAAAAATAATACAATTTACTATATGGGACCGTCACCTGCGCGGGAGGGAAGACCGATTGGCTCAGCAGGACCTACTACCGCGAGCAGAATGGACAAGTATGCACCGTCACTTCTTGACCTTGGACTTATAGGCATGATTGGAAAGGGAAAAAGAAATCCAGCTGTCCATGAGGCTATAGTAAGGGATAAGGCAGTATATTTTGCAGCAGTAGGAGGTGCAGGGGCACTTCTGTCTAAGTGTATAACTTCATCGGAGGTAATAGCCTATGATGACCTTGGCACTGAGGCTGTAAGGAAGCTTACCGTAAAGGATTTTCCGGTCATCGTTGTTATTGACTCAGATGGCAGGGATTTGTATGAGGAAATATAGTTCAAAATGTGAGCGGGAGATAGAACATGAACTTTAATTCTTTGTCATTTGCAATATTTTGTCCTATTGTATTTGTCCTGTACTGGGCTGTAAAGGACAGATACAAGTGGATAATACTGCTGGCATCAAGCTATTATTTCTATATGTGCTGGAATGTAAAATACATCGTCCTGATATTCGGAACGACATTGATATCCTACATCTGCGCACTTCTTCTTGAAAAAGCGGACAGCAGGAAGCTAAAAAAGCTGATACTTGCGTCGGCGCTTGTGATATGTCTGGGTGTTCTGTTTGTATACAAATATTATAATTTTACAATGGAGACTATAGTCAAGGTTACAGACAGGTTTTCAATACACCTTAACCCGGTGACATCTAAGCTGCTGCTTCCGGTTGGAATATCATTCTATACATTCCAGACACTCAGCTATGTTATCGACGTATACAGAGGGGACTTGAAGGCGGAGCACCATTTTGGAAAGTATGCGGCGTTCATTTCCTTTTTCCCACAGCTTGTTGCGGGACCTATAGAGAGGGCGGATAACCTGCTGCCGCAGATAAAGGAGCCTGAGAAATTCGATTACGATAATGCTGCGTACGGAATGAGACTTGCAATAGTCGGATTTTTTAAGAAGCTGGTTATTGCGGATAACCTTGGAATGTTTGTCGACTACGTGTATCAGGCGGAGTATTTTGCGGGAGTGCATGTCATTCTTGCCATATTTGCTTTCAGTATCCAGATATACTGCGATTTCTCAGGATATTCGGATATTGCGATAGGCACGGCGAAGCTGTTCAACATTAATCTCATAAAGAATTTCGATTCGCCTTATTTTTCGGCATCGGTAAAGGAGTTCTGGAGAAGATGGCACATATCACTGTCTAACTGGTTCAGGGACTATCTGTATATTCCTCTTGGTGGGAACAGAAGGGGCTTTATGGTGAGTAAGCTCAACGTGATTTTCGTGTTTCTGGTAAGCGGCTTGTGGCACGGAGCGGGCTGGAACTATGTTGTGTGGGGCGGCATGCATGGAGTGGCACAGCTATTCAACAACAGGAAGGTCAATAAAAATGTGAAACACAATGCAGTGTGGTGGTTAAAGGTGCTGCTTACATTTCTGTTTGTCACGTTGACATGGATGGTGTTCCGGCTTGGAATCACTGAAACTGTAAATACGCTGTCGGGACTTAGCTGGAGGTGGTGTTCGTTTTCCGAGAGCATGGACAGGATTGTAGATAATACGCTGCTTACACATGCCAAGCTGGCACTTGTGGCAGTATGCGCGGTTCTTTTAATGGTCTATGACTATTTTTCGCTGAAAAGAGATCTGTTGAAGGAGTTTGGCAGGCTAAATGTGGTGGTAAGGTGTGCGGTATACGTATTTATGATTATGTTCATACTGTTTGAAATGCCTCTTGTTGTCACATCACGTTTTATATATTTTCAGTTTTAGGATATTATGGAGTGATTTTTACATGAAGAAATTCATAATAAGAGTAGTGTGCGTTCTGTTGGCATCGGCGGTTCTTTTACAGGGAGTGCAGGTATGGTACAGAAAAAATATTGATGAGATGAAGCGCTTCTCAAATGTGCCGAACAAGATAATGGTTGCGAATATCGGCAGCAGCCACGGCGAATGTGATTTTGTTTACGATGACCTTGAGAAGCAGGGTATAACAGGTTTTAACTTCGGTATTCAGGCGCAGACGATAGAGTATGACGAAAAGGTATTTGATAACTTTGTCGGAAAGATGGCGAAAAATTCATATCTGATTATCCCTATATCATATATGACATTTATGCTGTCAGATGACAGCCTTGACGAGGAGACGTTCAAGCTAAAAAACTACAGGTATTACAGCTTTATGAAGTATCGTAACATGATAGGAGTGACCTTCAAGGAGTATTTCAAGGTGAAGTACCTTGCGTTTTTCAAGACAGATATGCGCATACAGCTTGCAAATTATTTTGAGGCGTTTTTCATGGGCGAAAAGACTGAGAGTGAGGTGCGGGAAAGCTCAGATATGCTGGGGATGAACCTGAGTGACATCGAACACAATGCCGCGGACGCCTATGAAAGACATGTGCTCAACTATAAGAATGGTGACAGCTATGCCTTCAGAACGGATTTGATTGAGAAGGTATACTCAATAATCGAAAAGTGCCATGAACATGATATAACGCCGGTTATGGTCACAACGCCGTATACCAAGGCATACAATGACTGCGTTGAGCCGGAGTTTTTAGAGCAGTTTAATGCAATTATAGATAAGATAGCCGATGACACAGGCACGGAGTACCATGACTATGCCCGCGATGACAGGTTCTATGATGATTACAGTCTTTTTACCGATACAGACCACTTAAACAGGAAGGGCGCACTAAAATTTACGGACATAGTGTATAGTGAATGTATTCTAAAAAATTCAAATTATTATAAAAAGTAAAAAAATAGATTGACATTATCTTAATAAAGTGTTAGAATACTAAATGCGTCAGGTGATTAGGCTTTACTATATCACCCCTTGGCAGCCACAATTTAATAATGATTGTGAATTCGGAGAAATACTCAAGAGGCCGAAGAGGCGCCCCTGCTAAGGGTGTAGGTCGGGCAACCGGCGCGAGGGTTCAAATCCCTCTTTCTCCGTTACACGAAAAGAAAAGAGGGAAGTTTTCTCTCTTTTTTTGTTTTATAGGATTCTGATGTCAGAACATTCTGCTTTGGACAATGGCGCCTAACAAATACATGAGGAGACTCTATGAAAAATTTTGTAAAAAAGTATGCGCTTGCCTTTGTAATCATAGTCACAGCTGTACTGGCTCTTATGCTTCGACTGATAATGGTTGGGGATATTCCGCGCGGCTGGAATGTGGATGAGGCGGGAATTGCCTATGATGCGTGGTGTATTGCAAAATATGGTGTGGACAGGTTCAGATATCCTTATCCGGTCATGTTTATGAACTATGGCGGCGGAGGTCAGAGTAGCCTGTACACCTACATGACGGCAATTCTCTTCAAGTTTTTTGATTTTTCACATTTTGTCGTGAGGATACCGGCGGTTATAATGTCAATGATGGTCATGTTTTCGGGAATTTGGTTCTTTAAAACAACCGGGGCGGACAAAAAGAAGATGGTTATATGGGCGCTGTTGTATGCTATCACACCTTATTTTATCATGTCTGCAAGGTTCGGCTTTGACTGTAACCTCATGCTGGGGACAGCCTCCGTCTTTATATCGTGTCTTGCATACGCATTGAAGAAGGAAAAGCCTGTGTACTTTTTCATAGCAGGTATAGCCTGCGGGTTGGTGCTGTACACCTACACTCTCAGCTATATAGTTATGATATTGTTTCTGATTATGATGTTCATATACCTGTTATACATGAGAAAGCTGTCATTCAAGCAGGCATTGTGTTTCTGTGTTCCGTTGGCGCTTATGGCGGCTCCGCTTATTGCAGTGCAGCTCATAAATATGCTTGGACTTGAGACAAGAACGATATGGAAGTTTACGTTAGTAAGGCTTGACGGCTACAGAATCAAGGAGATAGGTTTACCGAAGCTAAGAAATATCGTAAATATGCTCAAGGTCATTTTTTTACATGACTATCTTGGATTTAACACCAATGAGCGGTACATGACATTGTATGTAATTTCGATACCTTTTTTTGCGGTAGGCTTCATAAAGGGCATTATAGATTTTATAAAGAGTATCAAAAAAAGAATATTCAGCGCGGAAGCCGGCGTTTTATTGTGGTTCATAGCAGAGTTCATTATGGGAATGATGCTTAATGAGGCGATTACAAGCAGGATGAACGGTATATTCTTTTCGGTGCTGTACTATATAGTTATCGGAATTGCATTCGTCATAGATGTGGTGAAGAAGGTTCAGCTCAGGGCTGTTATATCGACAGTTATAGCCGTGGCATATCTGGTATTTTCGATTTCGTTTATAAGATACTATTTCACAACCGAGAAGTATAACAGGTATGTCGGCATGGAGGACGATTACAAGGAGGCAATTGAGTTTATTGAAAGCCAGGAATATCTTAATGATAAGCCGATATATGTGGCAGAGGCCTATATCATGTACATATTCTATCTGGTGAGCCTTGACACACCGCCGTCACCGTACGATATCGATTTGAGCAGCAACACGGAGACTAAGCAGATTGGAAGATATATATTTGGTCTGCCGGAGGAGGAGAATCTCACCTACCATGCATGTTATATCATTGCGCGTTCGGCAGGCGGAGCTTATCCGCTGTTATATCCTTTTGGACTTAGGATTAAGGAATTCGACAACGAGGTGTGCGTTTTTTATCCGGATAATTAAAATAGCAAAATAGCAGGGAAATCTCCCTGCTATTTTTCGTTGTCCGCCTCATGTCTTGAGAACACGCAGCCACAGAAATTCTGTCTGTACAGCTTGTACTCTCTTGAAAGCTCAATCGAGCGCTTATATCCATTTTTTTTCTTGAAATCGGAATATAGGTAGGCAACACCGTATTCGTCCGAAAGTTTTTTTCCAATCTCGTTGAGCTTTTCGGCATCCTTTAGCGGGCTTATGCTGAGGGTGGTTGTAAAGTAATCAAAGCCCAGCTTCTTTGCTGTTACAGCAGCCTCGCGTAGACGCAGTTCATAACAGACAGGACATCTTTTTCCGCCTTCAGGCTCATTTTCAAGCCCTTTGACAGACGTATAAAACTCGCTTGGAAGATATCGTCCCTCAATCAATGAAACCTTGTTTTTTACCGGAAGTTCTTCTATAAGTCTTTTTATCTCATCTACACGCTTAATATATTCCGTCTCAGGTGAAATATTAGGATTATAAAAAAGTATGGTTATAGTAAAATACTGCGATAGATATTCAAGGCAATAGCTGCTGCACGGAGCGCAGCATGCATGAAGCAGCAGGGATGGAACCTTTCCGGGTTCTATACCTGAAATAAGCTGTTCGAGTTCTTTTTGGTAATTGCGTTTATTCATAGATTCTCCTTATAGAATTTAAGATTCGCCCACGAATCTTGCTGTGAGCCGCTGTTCAGCTCTGCAATCTTCGCGGAGCCAGCCTTCAAAACATATTATAATATGCATTATAACAATAACGGAGTGATTTGAAAATGTATATAATTGGTGAAAATAATTTATAAAATAAAAGAGCCCAGGCCAAGTACCTGGTGAGATGCGAAGCATCGATTTTATATGAGCAGGCAGCAAAGCAGATTGCAAATATCATTTATATAGTATTTTAATTGTCACATATTATGATGTTGGGGTCAAAACATGTGCTATAAACTTAGCATGTATTATATTTATGCATATCACGACTTTTGGAAGAAGCTTAGATGTTCTTAGAACATCTTGCTTCGTACAACGGAGCTGATATGCATAAATATAATACGTTATACACTCGTAAATTAAGTTGGCATGTTTTGACCCCAACATCATATTATTATATGTAATGTAAAAAATACATACAATACTTTAGTTTTATGTGCAAAATATATATCAAAAAGAGATTGGACAGTATATATTTGTGCAATATTACAATAAAAGCAATAGATGATATAAAAATAGCTAAAAATGACAAGCTTTCAGAAAAATCTTTGGTTAAAATTAAAAATGGGTTTACATATTTCTTATAGGAAAAGGAGAACGGTATGCGGAAATTCATGAACAGAGTGCTTGTCACGGTGTTGGCAGGGGCTATGCTGGCGGGAAATGTATCGACCGTCAGCGCAAAACAGTTGTATGATGCAGGAGGTGTTTATGCGGATGTCAGTGCAGAAAATCCGGGCATTGATTTGCAGAATGCGGAGAATAACACGGAATTCACATATTCTGCAGCAGATCTCGAGGTATTAGGCTTATGGGGAGCAGAAAAGACAGTAGCAGAGAATGGAAAGCTTAATGTGACATTTCCTAAACAGTATAGTCAGGTATTTTTTAAGATACCCGATGAAGTCGATATGAGCAGATTCATTTCAGCAGCAGTCGACACAGATAGCGGAGAATTATCTGTAAAGCTGTGTGCAGCAGATGCTTCATATACATCAGGTGGAATTGTATATGGAAATAGTACAATAACAGCGGATAATCTGGATGGAAAGGTTGAAAAAGCTGAGCTTAGAGTATTATGTCTTATGAGCCTTAGCCAGACAGAGCTGGTTAAGGAAATTGGCAATATTACATTCAAGCTTGAACCGAAGCAGGAAACAGCAGATGATGGGGATACATCTGATAAGACAGAGTTTACATACGATGCTTCAAAGCTTGAGATTTTAGCATTATGGGGAGCAGAAAAGACAGTAGCGGAGAATGGAAAGCTTAATGTGACATTTCCTAAACAGTATAATCAGGTGTTCTTTAAGATACCTGATGAAGTCGATATGAGCAGATTCATTTCAGCAGCAGTCGACACAGATAGCGGAGAATTATCTGTAAAGCTGTGTGCAGCAGATGCTTCATATACATCAGGTGGAATTGTATATGGAAATAGTACAATAACAGCGGATAATCTGGATGGAAAGGTTGAAAAAGCTGAGCTTAGAGTATTATGTCTTATGAGCCTTAGCCAGACAGAGCTGGTTAAGGAAATTGGCAATATTACATTCAAGCTTGAACCAAAGGCAGAGGATGCTGTAAAGACTGAGTTTAAATACAGCATGACAGAGCTGGAGCAAAAGGCTGCATGGGGAGTTGATGTCGAGGAGGCAGATGGCGGACATAAGCTTACATATAAGAGTCAGTATGCACAGATGTTCTATGTGATACCTGATGAAGTTGATATGACCAGAATAGAGTATGTATCAGTTGAGGTTGATTCAACAGAGGAATTTTCAGTAAAGCTGTGTGCTGCTGATGATGATTTTACCGAGGCTGCGGTTGTCTATGGAAGCAATGTATTAAGAGACAGTAATCTTAACGGAAATGTTCCTAAATCAGAAATAAAGATACTTGATCTTATGAGCCTTACAGCCGATACAGTGACTAAGACGGTAAAGAGCGTTACATTTAAGCTCAAAGAACCTAGTCCTGTTGAAGTAAATGATGGTTCATTTAAGCAGTGCTATAAGGATAAGGCTAATAATAATCCAATTGCCACACAGCGTTACAGTGCTGACCCTAGCGTAATGGTGTACAATGGCAGAGTTTATGTATATGCAACAAATGATGTCTATGAGTATAATGCAGACGGTGACGTGAAGGAGAATGCATATGGAAAGGTAAAGACAATCAACTGCTTCTCTACAACAGACTTTGTCAACTGGACAGACCATGGTGCAATACCTGTTGCAGGTAAGAACTTAGAAGAAGGAGCACCGGAGGGAGCTGCTAAGTGGGCTAATAATTCATGGGCACCATGTGCAGCACACAAGACAATTGATGGCAAGGAGAAATTCTTCTTATATTTTGCTGACAACGGAAGCGGTATAGGTGTTCTCACGGCAGATTCACCGGAAGGACCTTGGACAGATCCTCTCGGAAAGCAGCTTGTAAGCCGACAGACACCGACATGTGATACTGTTGAGTGGTTATTTGACCCTGCTGTAATGGTTGATGATGATGGAAGTGCATACCTCTGCTTTGGCGGTGGTGTTCCGTCCGGAAAGGACGAGCATCCTATGACAGCCAGAATCGTTAAGCTGGGAGCTGATATGATAAGTCTTGACGGTGAGCCGGTAACTATTGATGCACCATATTTATTCGAGGATTCAGGCATCAACAAGATTAATGGCAAATATGTATATTCATATTGTACTAACTGGGCAAGCGGCAAGAAGAATGGAGTTGGAACTGCTGTAATCGCTTATATGACAAGTGATTCACCTATGGGACCTTATACATATGTCGGAACAGTATTTCCTAATCCATCCAATTTAGGCGGCGGTGGAAATAATCACCATTCAATATTTGAATTTAATGGGGAGCTGTATATTGCATACCATACAAGAAGTGTGGATTCACAGGTATTTGGCAAGAGCCGCAACTACAGAAGCACCCATATTGATAAGCTTACTGTAAATGAAGACGGAATAATAAATAAGGGAACTCCTACAATGACAGGAGTAGAGCAGCTTGGTAATTTTAATCCATATCAGACAGTTCAGGCTGAGAATATTTTCCGTCAGTATGGTATCAATGTATCCGGACTTGGAAACACAGTTGTAAATGCATCGTCAGGAAGCTTTATTGGTGTTAAGGGAGCAGATTTCTCCAAGGGTCTCTCCACTATAACAGTAAGAGCGAAGGCAGAGTCTGATACAAAGATTGATGTAAGGGTAGGAAGCGAAAGAGGAACGGTAATAGGTACAATTGATGTAAAGGCATCTGAAGATTTCCAGGACTTTACAGGTAATTTTGAAGGACTTTCAGGTACAAGAGACCTTTATTTTACATTTAATGGAAATGTAGTACTTGACAGCTGGACAGCAGCAGAAGGTGCAGTTGTTGATGTAGAGGAAGAGGATACGGTTGAGGGTATACAGTATGACGTTCCTAATCTTAAGGACGTTGTAACGGAGGCTATGGGAGATGAGAATTTCATAGTCGGTACGGCAATATGTCTTAGCGACCTCAAGGATGAGAAGGAAATGGCTCTTGTAAAGAAACATTTCAATGCCATAACCTTCGGTAATGAATTAAAGCCGGATGCTGCATTTGGATATGCAAGCAAGTGTCCGGAAACAGAAAAGGCAACAATAAACGGCATAGAGATAACAGTACCGAAGCTTGATTTTAGCAGAGCTGATGAAATGCTTGAGTATGTATATAAGTACAATCAGAAACATCCGGAAAGTGCTATAAGGATAAGAGGACATGTATTTACATGGCATTCCCAGACACCTGAGTGGTTTTTCCATGTTGATTATGATAAGGACAAGGAACTCTGTTCTAAGGAAGAGATGACTCTTCGTCATGAGTGGTACATAAAGACAATGGCTGAGCATTACATGGGTGAAAACAGTAAATATAAGGATATGTTCTACGGCTGGGATGTAGTGAATGAGGCCATAAGTGACGGCAGAGGAACCTATAGAAATGAAAATGAGAACTCTACATGGTGGAGAGTATATGGAAGCAATGAGTTTATAATCAATGCGTTCAGATTTGCCAACAAGTATGTTCCGGCTGATGTAGAGCTTTATTACAATGATTACGGCGATTGTTCAGCATTAAAGAGTGAAGGTATTGCACAGCTTCTTAAGGATGTAAAGGCAGCAGAGGGAACAAGAATAGATGCAGTCGGAATGCAGGGACATTATCAGACAGCAGGTTCACCATCTGCACAGGAGTTCATCACAGCAGCTAGGAAGTATGCAGCCATTGTAGGAAAGGTTCAGATTACAGAACTCGATTTTGGCGTAAGTGATGCATATGACGGAACAGACAAGACAAAGCAGGAAGAATATACAAGATTAGCATATCGCTATAAGGAAATATATGATGCAGTAAAGCAGTTAAAGTCAGAAGGCATCAATATGTCAGGTATAACTGTCTGGGGTGTAGTTGACAAGTATTCATGGTTACAGACATCAAGCAGTGTAGGCGGCGGTGCAACTGAGACAAAGAAGCAGGTCCCATTGTTATTTGATGATGATTACCAGGTAAAGAGTGCTTACTGGGCATTTGTGGATCCTACTAAGCTTGCACCTACGATTCAGGAAGTGACATTTACGCAGGAGATTGATGATAAGTTTACAGCAGGTACAGAGCTTACTATAAGCAAGGCGGATACATCAGCGGCAATTGTCCCTGTATGGAATGAGAATTCAATTAAGTTCCTGGCAAATGTAAAAGACAGTACAGTCGATGATACAGATGCGGTTACAGCCTACGTTAAGCTTGGAAATAACGTAAAGAAAGTAACTGTAAACAGAGAAGATGCAACGGCAACCAAAGATGGATATATTGCTACAGTAGAGGTAAATGATATTACACTTAAGGCCTTTGACGCATTGACGTTTGATGTGGTGATAACAGATGGAACAATGAAGGCTGCATTTAATGACTATACATTAAGCCATGATGAGAAGAGCGATTACTTTGCAAAAGCACAGTTAAAGCCATTTGCCCAGATTGATAAGGGAACTATCAGCATAGGAAAAGACAACAGTGCAATATGGGGCAAGGTAGATAGTATACCTCTCACAGTTAGACTTGGTGCAAAGGCTGATGCCACTGCTAAGCTTCTTTGGGATAACGAGAATCTCTATGTACAGGTAACTGTTAAGGATTCTTTACTTGATGCCACTGCCGAAGCAGCTCATGAGAAGGATTCACTTGAAATATTTGTTGATGAGAATAATCAGAAGACAAAATCGTACCAGGAAGATGATAAACAGTATAGAATAAATTATCTAAATGAGCATTCATTTAACGGATCTAATTGTGCAGAGGAAAATATTGTAAGCAAAGTGACCCTTACAGAGGATGGATATGTAGTTGAGGCTGCAATAAAGTGGACTCATGAGCAGGTTAAGTCAGGAACAAAGATTGGTCTTGAGCTTCAGATTAACGATGCAGAGAACGGAAAGAGAACTGGTACATTAAGCTGGGCAGATACCACAGGCATGGGCTGGTCATCACCGGCAGTATTCGGAACAGTAGTATTGTTTGATAAGGATGCAAAGGAAGATAAGCCGGGTGAGTCAGAGACAGAAGCACCGACAGAAAAGCCGAGTGAGTCAGAGACAGAGGCGCCGACAGAAAAGCCGGGTGAGCCGGAGACAGAGACACCGACAGAGAAGCCGGGTGAGTCAGAGACAGAGACACCGACAGAGAAGCCGGGTGAGTCAGAGACAGAAGCGCCGACAGAGAAGCCAAGTGAGCCAGAGACGCCTACAGAAAAACCGAACGAACCGGAGACAGAGGCACCTACACAGGATGATAAGCATGTTGGCAACAGTGTTCTTGACAGAATTAACAATGGAGACAAGATTATTATAGAGAAGGTTGAAGCTGGAAAGGGAAGCTATCTGCCAAATGATTTTGTCACAGCACTGATAGATAAAGGCTCACAGCTTATACTTGAGCTTACAGGGGCGGATGGAAAGACGCTTGTAAAATATACTTTTGATGGTACGCGGTTTAGCAAGGCACCGGACAATGATTTTAAGCTGGATGTAAAATATAATGATAAGAGCGATGTCATAAGTAAGGCTAAGGAGCAATTGAATGTTCCGGAATCATCACTCTATCTATGCAGCTTTGCACATTCAGGAGAACTGAACGGAGAACTGTATGTCACGGTATACACTCAATATGAAGAAGGAACTGAGCTTAGACTATTCTATTATAATGACAATACCGGAAGTTCAGAGGATATGGGACAGACAGTTAAGGCAGCGCAGGACGGCTCTGTCACATTCAGAGTAACACATTTCTCCTCATATATTCTTGTCAAAGCGGCAGATATAAGATATGACATAACGCCGGGAGAAACACAGCCGGCGCAGCCTGAGACTGATAATCAGGAGAAGCAGTATGTAGCACCATCAACAGGTGGAAATATATCATCTGTTTTATATGCTGCAGCACTTGTATGCGTAATTATTATGATATGTTCGGCAGCAGGTGTATACAATGGAAGAAGAAGGAAAGAATAATTTAGTTTATATGTAATGTATACTGTTATATTACAGACAGTCATAGACCTTGCAGCCGGAATGAATATACCTTTCAGCTGTGAGGTCTATTAAAAAATATAGTATTAAATGGATATGCTTCGGGTGTCAAAACATGCTGATCTAATTTATGAGTGTATAACGCATTATTTTATGCATATCAGCTCCGTTGTCCTAAGCAGGATGTTCTAAGAACATCTAAGCTTCTCCAAAAAGTTGTGATATGCATAAATATAATACGTTATACACAGCTAGGTATATACAGCATGTTTTGACACTCGAAGCATGGATATAAAATGGAAAATATGAAATACTATAAATGTTTTACGATAAGTCATAAACTAATATTCTGAAAATTAGCACAATTTCAACTAAAAAACTATTTATAATTTAGGTCTTTACAAAACATATATGTTATGTTAGTATAAACAAGCTTTCCAAATGAGCCATAAACAAGCTCTTGAAAAGCTCAAGGTTAATTGTAAACAGTTTTTAGAAAAAAGAAAAAATTCTTAAAAACTTGTTGACAAAGTCTTAAGAATATGTTAGTATGTAACACGTCCTTGCGAGAGGACATGCTGAGAAAGAAAACTTTAAGCCGACAGCTTGAAACCCGGAAGGTTGTGTTCAGGTGCTGGCGAAGAAAAACTTCAAAAGTTTTTCAAAAAAGTTCTTGACACAGTAAAACAAACATGATATACTAATCAAGTCGCTAACACAGCGATGAACAAGTTCTTTGATAACTGAACAGTAAAACAACCCTGAAAATTCTAACGGGTTTCAAAGTGGTTTCTGCTTTGAAAGCCTGAGAATATTCAGAAACGAACAAAAACCTTTATAAGACGAGAATCTTTAGATTATCGTCTGGTAAATTTAACGGAGAACGAAACACTTCTTTTTAAAAAGGAAGCCAGAGTAGTTCTGACGGAATTAAACTTTTTATGAGAGTTTGATCCTGGCTCAGGATGAACGCTGGCGGCGTGCTTAAC
>ENA-OXEY01000229-OXEY01000229.1-human-gut-metagenome-genome-assembly--contig:-NODE-229-length-26062-cov-63.868112_pt1 | contig 26062 bp, 16 predicted proteins | sample MGYA00249365_ERZ652263 | MGnify/ENA primary metagenome ERZ652263 (study PRJEB26925, sample SAMN05826763) | human gut metagenome | biome: ENVO:2100002; feature: ENVO:00000062; material: ENVO:00002003...
ATCCTTTTGCATCATGGGATGCGTCGGAAGCATCTGCTCCTGGTATTCCGGGTGAGGAACCACCTGTTCCATACTCATTTTTCAGGAACTCAGCTGCATCTTTCATATCATGATGTTCCATGAAATACTCATAGATTCGGTTACGTCCTCCTGCAGTAATGCCGCCTCTTCTTAACACTGCGTCAATTTCATCCTGTGTGATAAAGGATAGTGCCGGACGTTCGACCGTAAATTTCTGGTCTACCCAGGAACGCTCCCTCTGAAGATCCTGAAAGCGTTGGAAATATTCCGGATTATGCTGAATCTCCCAGCGGTGATAATCTCCCGGATTCTCATCCATATATTTCTGCAGCCATTCAAAACGATAGACAATCGCATCTGCTTCCTCTTGATCTGTCCATGCTCCACTCACTACATCCTGCCAGTCTGAATATGATTGTTTCTTTTCCCAGTTTCTGCAAGTATCCCGAAAATGAAGTGCAAGAAGATTGGTCATTTCTTCCTGCTCCTGTTCAATGGCATTATTGGAAATCAAATTATCCACGTAATTTCCATCCTCATACATATCCCGAATTCTGTTCGCTGCTTCTTCCCACGTAACCATGCGGTCAAAGTTTCTTCTGGCAGAGTCCCCTCGCCGGATACGGATACCATCATTGTCATACCAGATACTGATTTTCTGACCATCTATGGTAAATCCTTTGCCACCAGTTCCATATTCATCTTTCAGAAAACTCCGCATTTCTTCATTATCCAGACCTTCAATCAGTCTTGCTGTAATATGAAACAGTGTATTTTTCTGTCCGCTTCCCGTGCGGAGAATATCATTTACCACTTCATCGGAAATAAGAAAAGCGGCTGGCTGTTCCAATGCAGCTGCCGCTTTCCTTATTTCTCCTAACTGTTCCTCTTCTGTTGGGAACAGACTTAACTGTAAATAATCTCCTGAATCACCAGCTCCTCTGCCTGTGCCTTGATCTGGTTCATGTGTCTGGTCCATGCCATCCCGTCTGCCATTTTGTCCGGTGCCGGATCTTTCTCCAGAAGTTCGTTCATCAGGTCGTCTACTCTCTGTCTTGCCTGGCTGTCGATCTCCATCAGATGACTGTCCAGACGGTTCTGCAGTGTCAGAATGTTGAACCTGGCTACCTTGTGATTTCTCAGATACTCTTTCCGCATCATTCCGTACTTGCCGATGGTTCCTCTCGTCTCTTCCAGGCTGATATCTGGAATCTGATACTCTCCGTTCTGGCTGTAACTGATCTCTCTCATAGTCTGTTTCCTCCTTTTTTTCTTCTCTATCTTCTGTGTTATCTGTATTACTTTCACGAATTAACGTGTTGAATTCATTATAAGCTACTTCTTTTTCTTTTGCAACCGTTTTCAGGTCATTTTCCAGATCATTCAGAACATATCGTCCAATCTGCATCAGAACTGGTCTGCTGATCTCGTTGACTGCACTTCCCAGATGTCCTAATACTTTCAGCTGATTGAAGTCCGTAATATGCCGAAAATCCTCTGCATCCAGATATTCCTGTACATCCAGTCCACACCTGTTTAGTAATACATACCAGACACTATTGGTCATCAGTTCCCGGAATTCTACTTCCTGATTCTGTTCGTCCAGTTCTTCCAAAAATGTCCCTGTCACATCCAGTCTCAGTTCTTCCAATGCATCTGGAAGCCATTCCTGCATACTCTCCTTCGCTGCCTGATGCAGACTTTCAGCAAGCCCTCCTTCTGTATCTTCCAGTGATAACTGCTCCTGCAGATAATCTGCAACCAGTTGTTCACCTTCCATTGGAAGATTCCATAACTGTGGATCTTTTCCAAGATTCCGCACTTTATAAGTGTCCTGCACATCAAATACATACCGAAGTTTTGTTTTTGGTCCGGAAGTATTGTCAATCAAGGCAATCCCCTTGGATCCCTTTTTGATCCAGCGGTACATCTTCTGATTCCAGATTTCCATGGATGCTACGGCAGTTGCTTCCGGTCGCTGTGCATAAATTAAAAGCTGTTCTGGAAAAGTGTATTTGTACAGTCTGGATGAAGTGTTTAGGAACCGCATCCATTCCTGCGGACTGGCAGCTACATCTTTTGCCACCTCTTCCGTCAGCTGTTCCATTGCATATAATTTATTTGCCATATGCTACTCCTTTTCATAAAATCAGGGACTGCTTAGTACAGTCCCCTTAAAATCATCGTTGTTTCTCTTTATAATGCTGCGGCAAGATCTTTTGACTTATTCTTTGGCACTTTGTCTGCCTCTTTTGCCTTGATCTCTGCCTTGGCTTTTTCCAGTCTTCCATGGATTCCACCTTTTACTTCCACTTTTTCGGCTGCTTTTTCTTTCTCCAAACGAGCTTCTCTACGCTCAGCATTTTCCATTACTGCGGTCTTTTTATCACAGAACTGAACCTTATCCGAAAGCTGTTCCTGTCTTTCCACCTGTGTCTCATTGACTTCCTGTACCATCGCATTTAATTCCGGAACCTGAAAAATGCCGTTATCAGGAAGAATCAGCACTTCATGAATGGAAGATGGGATGACAAAGTAATCACTTCCCAGGCATTCCCCAATCTGTTTACGAATATCTTCCTGCAGTAACAGGGAAGCTCCATTCATCTTAGCTTTGTTTGTCAGACAGAACATTGGGTTTTCCATGGCTTCCATATCCATTTTTTCATTCAGCAGGTTTTCTGGTTCTTCACCAAAAATCATAGATTTGATAATCTCATTCATATCCATAAGTGTGACACCACGTTTTCGGTCTGCCACCATCGCATTCGCTTGAATCTGTTCGGCAGATACTCCCCACTCGTTCATCAGAGAAACAGTTACCGGAATACTGCTGATCCCTTCTCCATTTTCCTCCAGATTTACTGCATAATAAGCTGCAAAATCTCCGTGTTCTGTGACTACTTTATCTGCAAGAAGATCGGTATTCCATTCCTTATCACAAATTCTCATCTGTAATTTGTCCTTCATCTTTTCATAATCCAGAATATCTGGAACTCCCATATCAAAAAATTCTGCTTTTCCCTGTGCCTCAATACGCATATCAGCCACATCGCCAACACAAGAGTCTACATCTTTTCCATGGATATATTCCTGGTAGAGGGAATCCAGATAGACTGTCGGTACGATTCTCTGATCTCCGTTTGGAATCGTAATACCTGTCAACTTCAAACCGTTGTTTTTTTCTACTTCCTGAAGTTTAATTTCTGCGTCCTTATAAGACTCTGGCAGATACTCCTTTACATTGTCTTTGACATATTCATAAAATTCTTTTCTGTTCATCATACGCTTTTACCCCTTTCTGATCATGTGATGGTTCATTCTTTTTCTGCTGACCATCTGCTCGGCTTTCTTCTGATAAGCCATCATTCTCTTTACTGTTTTCTCCTGGTTTTTTCGTGCTTCCTGTCTTTTTTCCATTGCTTTCATCATAGTTTTCTGTTCCTTTCTGTGATTTTTTTGTATGAAAAAGGGAGCCTCACATAGAAGCTCCCAATCATAACCGTTGGTTTTAATTTCCTTATTTCCTTTTCCTGCTGATATAAAGTCCTGCCATACCTCCTGTGGAGATTACAAGAAGCAAGATTGGCAGCCAGATATTCGTGCTGTCACCTGTTTTCGGTGCGTTTGATACCTTTGTCTCTTCATGGGACTGTGGTATATCCGGTGTGTTCGGTGTTTCTGGAACTTCCGGTTTCTCATTTGTCAGATTAAAGGTAACTTCTACAACCGGTGTACTGTCATCTGCATAGGCAAATGTCACTTCATGCTTGGTCTGATCCAGTGTGTATCCGTCCAGTGTTTTTGTTTCCACCAGATAATACTTGATTGCTGTATCATATTTGCCGTTCTTAAATGTGGCAATCTCATACAGCTTACTTTCTGCATGACCGGCAGCGTCTGTCTTTAAGGTTTCCAGTACCTTTCCTTTGCTGTCACGGAGTTCAAATTCTACCCCTTTCAGCGGTTCTCCTGATGATTTATCTGTCTTATTGAGAATCACTTTTCCCTTGGCAGTGTCATCTTTCATAGCTACTTTCTGGATCTCTCCAGTATCCTTTACTTCAAAACTAACATCCGATGTCAGAAGATATCCTTTCGGTGCCTGCTCTTCACGTAAGGTATATTTACCGATTGGAAGTTTTTCGATATAGTGTGCTTCCTCTGTGGAAGTCCAGCTCTCTACTACCTGATCATCCTCATCGAGAATCGTCAGTTTCGCACCTGGAATCTCAGTTTCTCCTGTGATATCAGTCTTACTGATCTCTACTTTTGTCACATCATCTTTCATCTCATGCTTCTGAACCTCTGCTGTATTCTCTACTGTGAAAGTAATACTTTCTGCAGTGACATATCCATCTGCCGGTTTTGTCTCTGTCATGGTGTATTTCTTACCAACAACCAGTTCTTTGATCACATGGGATTCTTCCGTAGAAGTCCATTCATCTACTGTATTGCCATCTGAATCCGTTACTTTCAGGTGTGCACCTGGAAGTTCTTTACCTGTTGTCAGGTCTGTTTTGGACAGCTCCACTGTGGTTGGCTGATTTTCAAAAGTAAAGTCGTAGCTTACTTCTGCCTGGTCTTCTCCGGCATATTCAAAGGTAAATTCCTGTACTTCTTCTGTTGTAACAAATCCGTCCGGTGCAAAGATTTCTTTCACATAGTATTTTCCGTCTACCGGAAGATCTGCCGTAAAAGTAATCTGTCCTTTTTCATCCGTTACCCGCTGCTCGATCAGACTGTCTTTCTCAAGGAGTACCTCGCCCTTTGCATTTTTGATATCTTCACTGGTATAAAGACCAAAGACACCACCTGCAAGAACACGTTCTGTATCTTTTTCTTTCTTCAGAACCGTAACCTTTACTTTCTGACGGGCATTCTGCCATTTCTCATCATAAGTGATGACTGGTGTGTCCTGATCACGGTAGGAAAGGTCAACATATCTCGGCTCTTTGTCCAGCACATAACCGTGAGCTGTTTTTACTTCCTTCACATAGTATTTTCCAGCCGGGAGATCTCCCATCTGTGCAATACCATTGGAATCTGTGGTAATGGTTCCTACTTTTTCATCTGCTTTGAAATAATCTTCACTGACACCATCTGCCGCTTTGATATCTTCCGCAGCAAATACATCGAAAGCCACATCTGAAAGGCTTCCGGTTACATACTCAAAAAGATGCTCCACGGTACCTTTTACATGATCCAAAAGTGTCACCTTATCCAGAAACTCTCCATTTTTGTTGATGATCAGAAGTCCTGTTGGAACTTCATCTTTCATCTCTACTTTCTGAATCTCGGCAGTATCTTCCAGTGTGAACTTCACATCCGTCGCTTTCAGATATCCATACGGTGCCATTTCCTCTCGAAGGGTGTATTCTTTACCCACAGTCAGTCGTTTGATCACATGTGGCTGATCTTTTACAGAAGTCCACTGATCCACAACATTTCCTTCTTTATCAAGAACGGTGAGTTTTGCCCCATCCAGTTCCACACCTGTTGTTACATCAGATTTTGTGATTTCAACTGTTGTCGGCTGGTTCTTTTTCACTGTTTTCAGTTTTACTGTCTTCACATCCTGCCCTTGGTAAGAAGCATCCAGATTCAGAACTTCATCAGAGGATACAAATCCCGCCGGTGCTTTTAACTCTTTCACATAATACTGTCCAAGCGGCAGATCCAGCGTACATGCTGCAAGACCATCGTTATCAGAAGTCATTTCCTGCAGAAGTGTATCTGCCTTTACAATGATCTCACCTTTCTCATTCTTCAGATCTTCTGTGTTATAGATGCCAAAGACAGCTCCTGCTACGGTTGCACCATTTTCTGCATCCTGTTTTTCTACCTGGATTGCAACTTTCTGGCGGTCATCGCCAACCATCACTTCCTGTTCGATCACAGGTGTATCCTGATCCGCATAGACAAATGAGACATCCGATCTGTCATGGTTCAGGACGAATCCTTCCGGTGCAGTCTTTTCTACCACATAGTAAGAACCAAGCGGCAGGTTATCAGCAACTGCTTTTCCGTCTTCCCCGGTCGTTACCGTTGTTACCAGTGCATCTTTTGCATAGATCAGCTGTCTGTTTCCGTTTTCATCTTTCTGATAATCCGGTGTATAGATATTTTCAGCTGCATAGACATGAAATGATGCACCCTTCAGGTATCTTTCTTCATAAACAAAATCCTTTTTAAATCCGGTCAGCATCTCACCTTTTTTATAGATCGTCAGCTTTCCTTTTACCGGATGGTTCTCGTAGTCTACCGTAATAATGGCATCTCCGCTCTCAGAATCCATCTGGTATGCTGTATTTGCATCCACCGCAATCTCTACATAGTTCTTATTGATTGTGTACCCTTCCGGTGCGTTGACTTCCTCAATCCGGTAATGTCCGATCTTCAGATTCTTCGGCATGATCAGATATCCCTGGCTGTCCGTAAAATAGGACTTGTGAGTAGTTGTCACTGGGTAAGTTGTTACCTGCTCCACATACTTCTTGTTGTCCAGGTCATATACCTTAAATTCTGTTCCGGCAATCAATACAGATTTCTTTGTTTCATCGTCTTTTTTCACGATTTTCAGTTTTGCCTTAAACTCTTCATCCAGAAGCACTCGCCAGATCTGTGGCTCGTTTGGATGATGTTCTGTGATATTCACTTCAAAATCATCGACTGGCTTGTAATTGTGCGGTGTTGTAGTTTCACGCACGATATAGCTTCCAAATGGTAATGGAATACTGCAGGCATACCCTTTTTCATCTGTGAAAATCTCAGTTGCTCCATTTTCTCCACTCACTACTGGTTTGGCAGAATCAAAATCATAGCTTCCATCTGCTTTCTTTGTAAGGGAAGATTTCAGATAAACTGTAAATCCGGCTCCGGATAACAGATCTGCATCGGTCTTTCCATTGTTGGCTGCTTTGATGATCTGAAATGGCTGTTTGATGACCTGCTCACTGGAAGTGCACTCTCTTTTTACTTCTGCTGTCATATCTCCTTCATAACTGCACACAAGATCATGCTCTTCTGTATCTGCCAGGTATCCGGTCGGCGGTGTGATCTCTTTGACATAATATTTGCCAAGATATAAACCTTTTACAGAAGACTGTCCTTTGTCATCTGTTGTAAGAGATGCTACCTGTTCTCCTGCTTTATAAATAGTTCCAGTTGCTCCGTCCGGATGCACGATATCTTCACGGGCATACAGACCATAAACTGCACCTTTCAGTGTGGCATCTCCCTGTGGTACTGCTTTTCCTGTTTCTTTATCAACTTTGAATAAATTGATCTTTGCTGTCACACGGTCATTGCTGAAGGTATGGGCAAATAATACGGTTGCTTCTTTATCATTGGTGTAAGAAAACTTGAACGTATACACATCTTCTGTATTTCTTACATAGCCTTCCGGCGCCTGATCTTCTTTTACGGAATAGGAATATCCAATCGGAAGATCTGCTGTGAATTTTGCAGTTCCATCTGCTCCAGTAGTTGCTTTCTCAATCAGTGTTCCTTTTTTCACAACAACGGTTCCGTCTGCATTTCTAATATCATCGGATGCATACAGAGCAAAAATACCGCCATTCAGTGGTTTCTTTGTATCTTTATCCTGTTTTACTACGGAAACATCTGCTTTCTGTCTTTCGTTGTTAAAAGTCACATCTGCAAATACAACTTCTTTATTCTGTCCGGCATAAGTCAGAGTCACTGGCTTTTCTTCGCTGCCGTTATAGAAATTGTCCGGTGCTTTTGCTTCTTTCACCACATAGCTTCCAAGATGCAGGTTCTTCAGTGTAACAGAACCATTCTCTCCCGTAGTCAGATTATCTTTTACCAGGTCACCTTTGCTGTACACTTTTGTGCCATAAGCAGTTACGATATCTGCCCCGGCATACACGTTATACACTGCATTTTTCTGTCTGCGGTTTTCATACTGGAATACCGTTCCATTTTCACTGACATCTGCTCCGGTAAGAACCTGTCCTTCTTTGTAAATGGTAAGCTCTGCCAGCTGTTCCTTATTTTCCACAGTTACCGATGAGGTTTTACTTGCTACCAGTTTTACATTTGTTGCCGTTGCATTTACCACATATCCCTGTGGTGCGGTGATCTCTTTCAGATAAACAGTATCCTGTGTCTTGATGATCGTAACAGAAGATTTTCCATTCTTATCTGTTGCCGGCATCTGAATGATCAGCTTTGTACAAGCCTCATCGCTGTATACACCGAACACTGCACCTGCAAGATTAACATCCGCTGTATCGTCTTTCTTTACGATTTCGATCGTAGCCTGTTCAATCCAGGACACCTTTAAGCTTACATATTTTTCATCAGCGACACCTTCTCCAAACACAAATGCCAGATCCTGAACACTTGCATTCGTAGTCAGTTTATATGCTGAATAATCTTTTGTAATACTTCCCTTCATTTTTGCAGAAAAAGTAGCACTTACATCTCTTGTCTGTGTCAGAGGAGCTGAAAGATAAAACGTGGTTCCGCCTCCAATTGTTACGCTTGCACCTGCCGCACTTACATTTCCAGTAGATACATTATAAAGCTTCACTCCCTTTGGTAAGTCCATTGTGATTTTCTGCTGGGAAGATGCATTGAACTTAATGTTCTCCGTTCTCTGAACATTTCCATCTACATAAGCTTTTACATTCGGTTTGGAAAATGACATCGCTACATCTGGTATTTCCGGCTTATTTGCACAATAATTATAGAGTTCTTTTGCCAAAGCCTCGCCTGTAGCATTTGTTCCATAGAATGCATCACTGCTTCCATTGGCATAAGATGCAGCCATGTGAATAATGATGAATCTTTTTCCTTCTGAAAAATCCGTGTGTTTATTCGCAAAAAAACTTTCGCTTCCTGCGGCATCTGTACCGTAATAACACACTTTTGCTAACGCCTGATTGTCCCCGATCTTTGTGATTGTATAATTTCCAGATCCTGGTCCTGGTTTTGCCGGCTGTACACAATACGCAGTTGCTCTGACGCTTCCGTAGCTGATATAGTACGGCTCTGTCAGATAGGTTCCAAGATTATAATCTGCATATCTATACAGAGGTCCTTTTTCGATTGTTACCTGCTGTGTACTTCTTGCTGAATAAGCCGAAACTGCTTCAAATGTTGCAATCTCTCCCTCTTCCATAGAATCAAGATCCACACCTTCGTCTCCTGCCTGTTCCAAAACATCGTGAAGCTCTAACCTGGATTCTTCATCATAGGTATCCTGATTCTGTGCCTGCTCTACTAAATCATCAAATTCATCAGCATCAATATCGGTAATTTCCGAGTCTGATTCTGAATCCTCCGCTTCTTCTGTCTGCTGTTCACTGCCAGCTGTTTCAGATTCGGTTACTGCTTCACTCCCTGCAGTTTCTGTCTGCACTTCTGTTTCTTTCTCACGCACAATCAGCTTTCGGCTGATCTGATACTTCGGATGCTCCTGATTTACCGGTTCCACATAATAGACCGCTTTGTAAGTGTCCACATGATCTGTCGTAAAATCCTCATTCTTGTCGTTCTTTGCTTCCTCAAATGTGACTTTAACCTTTTCATCATCCTTGATTTCCAGTCCTGTGTAGTCTGATTTCACATCAAATACACTGCCTGTTTCAAGTTCATAATCTTTGGCAGTCACCACCTCATCTTCATCCAGAAGGTCTTTCACTTCCTCATAAAGTGGCGGTTTTTCCTCTGGCTGGATCTCCGCTGCATATGCAGTCATCGGAGACAACACTGTACTAAGCATTGTCATGCCTGCCAGCAATCCAGATACTACTTTCCTAAAATTACCTTTTTTCTTCATGCTAAGGTCCTCTCTTTCATAATATTTGTATGAAAACAGACAGTCCTTAGACTGCCTGCAATACATTACTTATCGTTGTGGGAAAATCAGATTGAACTGCACATTTCCCTCGCCGGGATCAATCATTTCCACAGTTGCTTCATACTGTCTCCCTGTTTTTCTGGATACCAGATCCTTATAATGGATTTTTCCTTTAGACAGGAACTTCTTTGCTGCCGCCTTATCCATCTTTTTCCCCTGGCTTGCAAGGAATTTATCATTCTTCCATAAGGTAAAAGCACAGTTCCGGTCGGAACAGTAAAAGTTTACTTTTCCTTCCCTGACATCAGCTCCACATCGGGGACATTTGCCAATGACTTCCCCTTTTGCTTTTCCCTGAAACTGCTCTTTCTTTTCTTCTGAAATAGCCTGATATCTGGCAACCAGTTCCTGCATCAGCTCTGTAATCCCATTTAGGAATTCATCTGCTGTCTCTGTATTCTGGGCAATGTGATTCAATGCCATTTCCCACTCTGCTGTCATCTTCGGAGATTTAATCTCATCCGGCAGAACCGTAATCAGTACATTGCCATCATCTGTCGGCACCAAATTTTTCTTTTCCCTTTTCACAAAACCAGACTGAATCAGTTTTTCAATGATGGCTGCCCTTGTTGCCGGAGTACCAAGTCCTTTCTTTTCCGTATCTTCGATCAGTTCTTCGTTCCCAGCACGTTCCATCGCAGAAAGCAGGGTATCTTCTGTGTACTGTTTCGGTGGCTGTGTAAAATGCTCCGATACAAAAGAATCACAAGGACCGTAATGCTTGCCTGCCCAGATATCCAGCTCCGGCTCTTCTTTCTCACTCTTTACGCCAAAGAACTGTTTCATTTTATTTTCGATTGCCTTGAATCCTTCCTGCTTTGTTTTCTTTGCCGTGAGATAAAACGTATGATAATTACAGGTAATCTGACATTTATGGCTCTCATAAATATAAGGATCTGCGGTTGCTGTCAGTACCCTGGCACTGATCAGATACAAAATCTTGCGGTTTCGCTCTTTCAGTTCACCAATATCTGCTTTGGCTACTTCCATGGTTGGGATAATCGCATGGTGATCAGATACTTTCTTTGAATTTAATACCTTACTCACGTCCGGCTGATATTCCAGGCCTTCAACATAAGGCATTTTCCCAAATAACATCTGAATCAGAGTTTCTGTGCTTTCTCCCATCTCATCTGTCAGATACTGGCTGTCTGTTCTCGGATAAGTGACAAGCTTCTGCTCATACATCTCCTGCACAGCATCCAATGTCTGCTGTGCGGTATAGCCAAACATTCTGTTAGCTTCCCTCTGCAGGGTGGTCAGATCATAGAGTTTTGGAGGGCGGACCGTTTTCTCTTTCACATCATCCTTCTCCACTTCGCACATACGCTCCTGACACTCTGCAGCCACTTTATCTGCATCTTCTTTTTTCTGAAAATGCTCTGTGACCGCATCCATATCGTCAAACTTGATATGAGCCATATAATATTTTTCTTTGGTAAATTCCTTGATCTTCTGATTTCGATCCACAATCATGGCAAGTGTTGGTGTCTGTACTCTTCCAACTTTCAGATTCTGGTTATACAGAACGGAAAAAAGACGGCTCGCATTGATTCCCACCAGCCAGTCTGCCTTTGCCCTGCAAAGTGCTGACTGATAGAGACTGTCATAACACGAACCGTCTTTTAATGACGAAAATCCATCTTTAATTGCCTGTTCTTCCATGGAAGAGATCCAGAGTCGCTTCATCGGCTTTTGACATCCTGCCTGCTCATACACCAGACGGAAGATCAGCTCACCTTCACGTCCTGCATCAGTTGCACAGATCACTTCATCTACTTTGGAATCTCTCATCAGTTTCTTTAAGATTCCGAACTGCTTCTTTGTGCCCTCCAAAATCTTGTGTTTCCAACATTCCGGCACAATCGGCAGATCTTCATATCTCCATTTTTTATATTTTTCATCGTATTCCGATGCATCACATAATCCAACCAGATGTCCTACGCACCAGGAAACGATATAACCGTTTCCCTCCACGTAGCCATCTTTTCTTGTTCTGGCTCCAAGCACGGAAGCCAGTGCCATCGCAACCGATGGCTTTTCTGCAATCACTAATTTCATTTACTCCTGCTCCTCTTCTTCATCTTCCAGCACATTATCGTCAAAATCTTCATCTCTCAGGATTTCCGGTTCTGTACTTTCTTCCTGCTCATCTGCATCGTCTACTTCCCGTTTTTCTGACTCTGAATCTTCGGATTCATCTTCATCCTCTTCCATCTCATCCTCGTCATCATATTCATGTTTTGGTTTATAAACTTTGAAGTAATATCCTCCTGCCGCAGCTCCGACTGCAACCAGTGCAATCAAAAGATACGTTCCAAATGGACTTTTATCTTCAGGCATCTGAATATCATCCTCTACCTTATCTTTCTCGGCTGACTCTGTCGTTTCCGGTTTTTCTTCCTCTGCTTTTTTCTCTGGTTCTGCATAAACCGTATCCACTTCCGGAAGTGTCACCGAATCAGAAAGTGTGAAGTTCATCAGATCTTTTTCACTGACTTCTGTAAGAAAATACACATTATCCTGAGATTTTGAATTGTCAATAATCAGATAGAAAATCTTACCACTCTTAGTTGAAATGGTATAAAACTCTTTTGTTCCTTCCGTAGCTGTTTTAGTAACAGAATCTGCTGTCTCGCCTTCTTTATTAAGCTGTTCCTCAATACCTGTCACTGTCCGATCATCCACGGTTCCTTTTGCATCTGTCGGCTCAGAAGCCTGTGCATCCTGCGGAAGCGGTGAAGTCGTTGTTTTCTCAGTCCCAGTTGCATCTGCACTGGTCGTGGTTGCCATTGCACCATTACTGTCACTGGAAGTTTTCTGTTTCTCTGCCTGCTTCTTTGCCCATTCATAATAAGGATTCTGTAACACATACTTTTCAGACGTATTTCCGGCACCATCTGTTACCGTAATCTCAATCTGTTTTGTAGTAAAATCTTTCTGTGTCAATTGCACTCTCAGCATTCCATCCTTCAGATCTGTATAAGTGGTGCCATTAACTGTTACTGCAGTAATCCCGGATACTGTATCATTCCCCTGAATCGTCAGCACACCATCTGTCAGGGAAGCAGAGAGTGTCGGCTTTTCCGTGTCATAACACTTAATAGAACGATTCTGCTCATACACCTTTCCATCACCATCTGTCACACGCACATACACTGTCTGATTTCCTGTGATCGTGATACTTCCGCTTCCAGTTACATCCTGCCAGCTTCCATCTTTTCCTGCTTTTGCTTCAATCTTTGCTATTGAGAAACCTTCCGGCATATGGCTGGCATCTACCGTAACAGCAATGGTTGTTTCTCCCTGTTTCCAGCCATCCGGTTTCTCAATCGTGATTGCAGGCGTGGTATTCTCAGCTGCATAAGCAGTCTGTGTCTGGAGCAAAGGTGTTGTCAGGCAAAGAAATGTCGTTGCTGCAAGCAGACTCTTTTTTACCCTGCTTTTAGTATTTGTTCTCTTCTTCTGTTTCATTTTTTCCAGATTCATCATCGGCTTTTATTTCCTCCTTCTGTATTTCTACCCTGCCGGGCAACTCATTTTTCATTTTCTTTTTAAAAGCTTCCAATTCCGGAATACTCATATCCATTGCACGGATAATTCTTACAATTTCCAGATTTTCTGCTTCTGTTTTTGCAATCTCCGCAGCCTTGAACCGCTTTAAATCTGCTTCATATCTGGCTTTAGATGCTTCCATTTTTTCCTTGGCTTTCTCATAATCTGCCGTTGCTTTTTCAAGACTTTTCATCTCTTCTCCTTTCCGGGCGGCTGTTATACCGCCCTTTTCCTTACCATCGCCCGAATCCATAGAAATGGCTCTGCCAGTATGGAGAGTTGATGGACGTGTACTGAACCGGATGCCCACAATGGATCATCTGACCATTGCCCACATAGATTCCAATATGCGTTACTGGTTCTCCTGCATCGTAGGTTCCGGTAAAGAAGATCAGATCTCCTGGCTGTGCTTCTGACTGGGATACTGGCGTACAAATGTTGTACAGTCCCTGTGCAGTCAGCCTTCCCGTATTTCTTACCCCGGAATGAACCAGACAGTAGCTGACAAATCCGGAACAATCGAATCCACTTGGGGAATATCCGCCCCACACATACGGTGTTCCAAGATATTTTGCAGCCTCTTCCAGTAAACGTTGCGCTGCTTCACTGGTATATTCATTACCACCAAAGCCTGTCCCTTCTCCTGTTTCCAGATAAAAGATCGGGTTTAACCGCTCTCCATTTTTCAAAAGTTCAATGTGAAGATGGCTTCCTGTAGAATTTCCGGTATTTCCTACAAGACCGATCTCATCACCTTTCGTGACGGATGCACCTGCAGATACACTCCGGCTGCTTAAATGTGCATACCGCAGTTCATAGCCTTTACTGTCCTTGATTACAACATAATTGCCATAGCTGTCGTTATAAGCAGAAGTTGTAACCGTTCCGGTCAGCCCTGCCATTACTTTTGTCCCTTCCGGTGCTCCGATATCCATACCATTGTGTAACTGATTTGCTCCTGATATTGGATGAATCCGATATCCATAATAGCTGGTCACACTGGAATACCAGTTAAAATCAACCGGTGTTGCAAACATCTGCAGGTTGCCTTTGGTATCGTTGTAGGCACTGAACAGTTCTTTCTGGAAAAATCCCAACCTGTCCTGACAGATTGACATCAGGTTTCCACTGGTCAATGTTACATTCAGCGTGTCCACATCTCTGATTCTGGTCACTTCGACTTCATTGCTTCCGTTATCATCTGCAAGATAACATTCCCAGGTCTGATGTCCATGTGCAGATGCTGCCGCATGACTGTCATAATAGACATCAAATTGTACACCGTATCTTGCGAAAGCTCCGGTATCTTCTACGGTATATTCGACACCATTCATAACTACCTTTGTTCCCATTGGAACAAACGGATTGGAAGCATCTACCGCTAAGGTATGATTGGCAGTTGGATATGCTCCACTGGCAGTCGGTCCTCCGCTCCAAATACCACAACAGATTGGACAGTTACAATATCCACTGGTCACAACCTGTCCCAAAGATTCTCCAACTCTTACTGTTGCTGTCTCCGTTACAGTCTCATTGACTGCTTCAGTAGTTAAATGATATTGCTCTGCAAACAAGGCGTCCAGCTCCGGCTTGACCTGTTCAAAAGTAAATTCTTCATACTTTGCAGACAGATAACTAATCAGGATAAACGGATCATGCTCAATAGGTCCGATGTTATATCGGTATTCCTCATGTCCTGGTTCTTCAGATTCCATATTGTTGATCCGCTCCTGCAGATTAGCTTCCAGCTGTGTGTAATACAGTTCCGCTTCCCGGATTGCCTGATCCGATGACAGATAACTGGTTCCGGTGTAAGTGATCACATTTTGTAAAAACACTGCAGAGCATGACGTGACATTCGTTATGATCAGAAACATCAATCCGATCAGAACTGCTACACTGATATACACCTTCCGGTTTTCTTTAAAAAAGTTGGTGACTTTGCCGCCAATCTTCTTGATATAATCAATCGTACCTTTTGTAGCTGTTCCTACTGTCTGTTCACTTCGCTTCGCTTTGGCATAATCCCGTTTGATCTGTTGCTTCTGAATCTGTTTTTTCAGTTTCTTCTGTTCCTGACGGGCTGCCGCCTGTGTCTGTTTCTCTTCCTGTCTTTCAAGTCTGCTTCTTTTTCTGAATGCCCTCTGTTTCCTGCGTCTGGCACTTCTCTGTTCCAGCCGGTAAACACCTTCGCCGCTTTCTTCTAACTTATGGGCACCTTCTACCGCCGCATTATCGTCTTCATTTTTGCTGATCTCACGGTGCAATGCTGCGGAAGCTGCACTTCCTGCTTTCTTGACAACAGAAGTTTTTTCTGTTTTCACAGATTCCCCTTCGCCAAACTTCAAGCGGGATTTCTTCTTTCCAGGAGCTTCTCCATCATTTGCCTGATAGACCTGTGCCTTCTTGGAATGCTGCTTTGCTTCCTTCTTCTTTTTTGCTTCCTCATAAGAAAACTTTTTGGCTTTTTCCTTCTGTTTCTGATGTCGGAAATTGACTCCATCTGTATCCATCTGGTTCAATTTCTCCATATCTTTATCATTTTTCACAGAAGCACCAGTTTCCTCATAAGCAAACTTCAAACGCTGTTTTTGTTTTGGCTTTTTGCTACCACCGGTCTGATTTCTCCGGCTGTCTCCTCTGTTTTCTGATAGATCCGCACGTTTTTCTTTCAGTCTCCCTGACTGTCCGGCTTCGGATTTTTCTGCAAGTCTGGATTCTTTTCCGACTTCAGCACGGATTCTTTTTCTATTTTGCTGTTTTCTACTCTGTCCAAGATCCTCACTTTGCTTCTCTGCCCGTATCAGTTCCGGTGCATCTCTGGATTTTTGCACAGAGGGACGAATATTTTTCCCACTCCGTTCAGACTGGCGGGAAGACTTATCCACAAGGCTTACTTCTTTTTCCCCCTGTTTTCCTCCCATCTGCACATCACTGGCACGGTTACTGACACGAACAGAAGATTTATCCGTCAGGTTTTCTTCCACCAGACCATCCTTGGTCATTTTCTGGACTTTCTTATCCCTGACTTTCATTCTCTGTTCTGCCACTGATTACTCCTCCTTCTTCGGATACCCTTTCCCTGCCTGTAATAAACAGAGAATAGCGATGCCAAATACAGCACCGCCACTAAAAGTTAATACATATGAAATTGCTCGTAACATTGTTTTCTCCTTTGATTTAACCTGCTTCGGAAGTCTCCTCTAAGCGGGTTGTCATGATTTTATAGAGGGAATTCTTCGGGAATCTGTCTACAAATGGGATAATGACATTTCCATAGAACAAAAGTCCTTCCCCCTCATTACTGTTGGTTACATAGGACAGCTGGGTTGGTGAGATATTCAGCTGTTTTGCCAGAATCTGCCTGTCTCCGGATGCCTGATTGAGCATATAAATAAAATCTGAATTTTCAAATATATTCTCTATCTCCCTGGAAGACAATAAATCTTTTATATTCTGGGTGATTCCAGTTGGAATACCACCCCATTTACGAAATCTCTTCCATATCTCCACACTATAAGCTGCGGTCTGCTCTTCCTTCAAAAGAAGATGGAACTCATCCACATAGTATCTGGTGGACTTATGAGCAGAACGGTTCATTGTTACCCTGTTCCAGACCTGATCCTGAATGACAAGCATCCCAATCTTTTTCAACTGCTTACCAAGTTCCTTGATATCAAAGCAGACAATGCGGTTATTGATGTCCACGTTTGTCTGATGGTTAAACACATTCAAAGAACCTGTAACATAGATTTCCAACGAAGTGGCCAGTCGCTGTGCTTCTGGCTCTTCCTGTTTTCTCAGAAGGTTATATAAATCCTCCAAGATTGGCATCTTCTCCGGTACTGGATCGGCAAGGTATTCCTGATATACTAACCGCACACAACGGTCAATGATGGTCTTTTCTACCGGCTCCAGTCCATTCTTTCCTCCAACAATCAGCTCACACAAAGACAGAATAAAATCTGCTTTCAATGACAGTGGATTATCTTCCTCGGAATAGTTCAGGTTCAGATCCATTGGATTGATATACTGGTCAGATACTGGCGAAACCCGAACTACCTGCCCATGCAGTGCCTGCACAAGTGCCGAATATTCGGCTTCTGGATCACAGATAATGATATCGTCTTCCGTGATCAAAAAGCAGTTTGTAATTTCCCTCTTTGCTGAGAAAGACTTACCGGAACCTGGTGTACCAAGAATCAGTCCATTCGGGTTCTTCAAACGTTTCCGATCAACCATGATCATGTTGTTGGATAATGCATTCAATCCATAATAAAGAGCTTCCCCTTCCTGAAACAGTTCCTGTGTCGTAAATGGCACGAAGATCGCTGTTGAAGATGTGGTAAGCCCTCTCTGAATTTCAATCCGATTGACTCCCAGTGGAATACAGGACATGAGTGCTGCTTCCTGCTGATAATCCAGTTGTTTTAAAGAACAGTTATATTTCTGTGCAATTCCCTGCACCTGGAAAATATTGTTATCCAGTTTCTGACGCTTCCTTGCGGTATTCATCACCAGAACCGTTACAAGAAACATTCGTTCATTTCTGGACTGCAGATCTTCCAACAGGTTCTTCGCCTCTTCTCCATAAGTCACAAGGTCCGATGGAAGCACGTCCATATCATAACCGGAACGTACTGCCCGCTTCTGCTCTTCAATCTTCATCTTATCCAGATCTGAAATCTTGCTCTTGATCATCTTGATCGCAGAACTCTGGTCAATAGACTGGATATGAATGTTGACATTGATGCTGTCATCCACATCCAGGAAATCTGCAAGCATCCGGTCTGTAAGCTCCGGTGCCAGAATCTGCAGATAACTCACACTTCCCATCGTTCTTCCCATCAAAAATGTCTGATTCTTGGAAAAGTTAAAGGAAGTCGGTGCAATAAAATCTTTGGTCTTTAATCCTGTTTCTGGAAGCATCTTATACTGGAACTTAAATGGTTCAATCCGATCCTGGTTGAACACATGATACAGAATCTCCAGCCTTTCCAGACCATTCAGGGAATGCGCCTGGGCTCCCAAAACCTTAAAGTTATTTAAGATATCTGTTTCGATTCTTTCAAGCCTTGGTCTTGCCACCTTCAGGTTTTCTGCTTCGATTCCAAAAGTGATATACTTTGTCTTTACCAGACCATTATTTCCTTTGGAAAGCTGATTTTTCAGCATAGTACGGTACTCTTCACGAATGGCATTGAAGTCATCGTTCTGATCCGGAATATCAATACTTTTTTCAAATTCTGCCACATCCACCTGCTGATTGATAAAGGACAGCTGCACACTGATGGAAGAATCAAAGTAATTTAAGAAATCACAGTAATTTTCAAATATCGTGGTCTTATCCTCATTTAGAGCAAGCTGATAGTTGATGTCATAAAACTGAATCGTCTTGGAGAAAAAGGTCTTTGTCACCTGGCAGATACCATCCTGCAGCATCCGAATATACGGAATACTCTGCTGTGCAGTTGTAGGAATGTTTTTCTGTTTCCTACGATCCCGCTCCTGTTTCTTCTTACGCTTTTCCTGTTCTCTTTCTTTTCTGCTTTTTTTGTTTCTTCTTTCCTGACGGTTTCTTTTTTCCGCCAGGGACAGACGCTCCTGCTGAGCCTCCTGCTTTGTCTTTTTTGCCATCCGGCACACCCTCCTTTTTCACAAGGGTGGAAATCTCCTGATAAAAATTTTCTGTCTTATATGGTCTTACTGCCGGACAGATAAACTTCTGTCGAATGATATTTGCCACCACTTTTTCAAAGGGAAGACCGTCTTTTTCATACATTGCCATGAAGAAAAACGGAAGCATGATCGTTACCATCAGGATGGCTGCGATACTGGAACCGATTGGTTTTCTCATGACCAGATAAAACGGAATTCCCACAACTGCGGCAAGTGAAAAGAAAATCAACTGCCGCTTTGTCAGATTTAACGCTACTTTTGTTTTGACCTTGGTAAGGTCTTTTGGTACTGGTACATACGCCATGGTATGCGCTCCTTTCCTGCCCGCTAATGGGCATTGAATATTGATTTGCTAAGGCTTCCGGTCTTGAATAATGAAAATGCAAGAATCACGGTATAAGCCGCTACTGAAAACATTGCTGCATGAAGGTCACTGGATATGGTCATTGCATTTACTAAAACTGCATAAATTCCCACACAGACCATCATGAAGAATCCCTGAAATGCCAGTGCGAACAAGCCTTTTAAATAGTTGTTTCCGATATTACCCCATTCCTTATTGGTCATGGTGGCAAACGGAATTGGTGCTATGGAAGTATAAAGGTAAATTTCTATCATTCTTCCGTACAAGATTACCGTAATGATAATTGACAGAATGTGCATGGTAACACTGATCAACATCGTTTCCATGGATAGCAGGAACAAATCCCCTAACTCCATATCCTCCAGGGCATCCACAATCCGTGTAATTGCTTCTGTTGCATCCACCGCAGTGTTTCCTGATATCACCCCTGCGGCATTGTTGACCACATGCTGGCCAACATCAAAGACCGCCATCGTGATATTGAACGTATTTGTCACCAGATAAATGGCTACATACGCTTTGAAGATCCAGAGGAAAATGTTATAAGTCTCAAATTCATGGAAATTGTTTTTCTGTGTTACCATCGTGATCAATTCATAGCACAGGACAAAGGTGATGATCAGTCCCGCAATGGGGACAATCACCGTTTGGGATATATTCTGAATCAGATTAAAAATCCCTGCATTCCATCCCTGCGGTGTCTGTCCCACCTGCCCGGCTATGGTTCCCACCTGCTCATTGACAGACGTGAACATGTTATCCAAACTTGACTTAATAAGCCCGATCAGGATATCCTTTATCGCTTCCGTAATTCTCTCAATGATGGTGTTCATCTACCACTCCTCTTAAGAGAACAATGTTGCCAGCTGTGGAATCAGGGTAGTTCCCAGCAGCATGATTCCGGCACCAGCCATCAGCTGTTTGATGCCCTGGCTCTTAGCACCGGGATTGTCATTTCCATATCCTTCCAGAAGGTTTACGACACCCCACACGCCAAGACCTGCGCCGATTGCGACTACAAGAGTTTTTAAAGTTGTAATTGCACTGCTAAAAAATGCCATATACATTCACCAAAACTGACTTCTTTCAGGTGTTTACGGGAATGAAAAAACACCGACTAAAAAGCCGGCGCACCTAATGTCAGTTATTCCTTTCCTCATTATTTTTCGTTCATTCCCAAGGTTACTCCGACAGCTCCACCTGAATTACCTCCACCTCTTCTTCGGGTTTCGGTGTGTACTGCGGATTTAACTTTTTTTCTACTTTGTATCGGTTTTTCTCATTTTCATCTGCAAGAAACCGATAATTTTTGTGTTTCGTGATATCATATTTGTCTGAGAAAAATGGTCTGGCACCACGAATCTGCAGGATACATTTTCCTCCATCCATAACTGCGATTTCATCTTCTGTCATCAACTGTTTGCCTGTTTTCTGGTAATTCAGTCCAAAGGATTTCTGATTACTCCTTGTCTCCGAAGTGTTATACAGGTCAATAGTTTCCTTACCCAGAAGCTCGCTCATTTCCTTTAAGGTGGTTTTCTCTTTGCCACCAAGGAAAAGTGTAGTATCACAGTTGCCCAGAATGGTATCTGCACTATCCTTGTACATTGCCTTTAACTGGCTCTGTGACTGCAAAATAATAGAAGCAGAGATTTCCCTGCTTCGGATAGTTGCAATCAGCTTGTCAAACTGTGGAATCTGCCCGATGTTGGCAAACTCATCAGCGATGACACGCACATGAACTGGCAGTCTTCCACCATACTCATCATCTGCCTTGTCGCAAAGCAGATTGAAAAGCTGTGACTGTAACATGGCAATCACAAAATTAAAGGTTGTATCTGTATCGGACATAATCAAAAACAAGGCTGTCTTCCTGTCCCCGATCTTATCCAGTTCCATTTCATCATAAGACATGATCTCACGAAGCTCTGCGATATCAAATGGTGCCAGCCTCGCACCACAGGAAATAAGAATACTTTTGGCAGTTTTGCCAGCCGCCATTTTGTATTTTTTATACTGTCTGACTGCAAAGTGCTGCGGATCTCTTTCTTCCAGTTCCTGGAACATCATATCCACTGGATTCTGGTAAGTTTCATCCTCTTCACGGGTTTCGCTTTCATTCAAAAGATCCAGAAGGGTATTCAGATTCTTTTCCTCTTCATCTCCTTCATACCAGATAAAAGCAATCAATGCCGTGTACAACAGCTTCTCTGCTTTCACCCAAAAATCTTCGGAAGCTTTTTCCCCTTCGCCTTTGGTATTAACAATGATTGTTGTAACCAGCTTCAGGATATCTTTTTCAGACCGTATATAAGCAAATGGATTGTAATGAAGCGATTTGGAAAAGTTGATAGTATTCAGAACCTTAATCACATATGGTTCGTGTACCACTTTTCCTGATTTATCTTTCATAATATTTCCATTCTTATCTTTCTTAGGTGGTCCCTTTGCTAACATCTTCCCGCACTCCTCGATCAGAGTGCCTTTCGGATCTGTAATGACCATGGAACAGTTCATCTGCATGACTGACGGCTTAACGAAAAATCGAGTTTTTCCGGAACCACTGCCGCCAATGACCACTATATTTTTATTTCTTGCATACTTTGGCTGTTTAGGTCTACTTTCCATAGTCAATGCTTCTGTTGCTGTCAATGGAATATTCATCCAGGGATCTTCCGACATATAAGGCTTGATATCCTCTGCGGTTCCCCATCTGGCTGAACCATACTCGATGCCTTTCCGTAATTTCTTTGCGTCTGCCTGTTTCTGCCAGACCAACACTTTCAGAACGGCTGCAACAACAATACCTGCTAGCAGATCTTTCCAGTTATTGCTTAACACAAAACCAGCAAAAATCCGGTCTGCGTGTTCCATTGCATATAATAGTTTGTTCCCCATATCTCCTCCCGGACTGTTCCGGTAAAGAAAAAATGCCCGGTCAGCATAGAAAGCAGCCAGAGCATAAGGGATATTTGTAAGAACCAGTTTCTTTTTATCCAGGGCGGACAGCTTACCCCCGATTTTATTCTTCCACTTCTGCATCAGAGTTTTACCGCTTTTCTTTTTCATCGGCTCTGCTCCTGATGCCGGTTCTTTACTTTGTCCTTCGTCTTCTTTGGCATCATTGCCCGGTAAGCTGCAAGACGCTTATGAATGGAAGGCTTATTCGCTTTTTGAATCTGTTTCTGGGAAAACTCACGGAAAGCAGCATTTAGGGCATCCTGATCACGTCCCTTGAAAAATACCAGATAAACCGGAGGCTCTTTGCTCTTGTCTTTTTTCAGAGCATAATTGATCCCGTATTTTCTGGCATACCGTTCAAAGGACTTGATATTTTTGTCCGTGATCTCGATATTGACCATCCCGGCATTCTGTTTTGCCAGCTCTTTTACCGTGACCTTTCCCTGTTTCGGCTGATTTTTCTGTGCTTTCTTCTCTACTGATTTCTGCTTTTGATGACGCAGATACGCAGCAAGAACCTTTTTCAACAGGTCTGCCGTAATTTTAGTAGCCCGAATACAGAACGTGACCGTTTTCTGAGTTACCTCTTCCTGCATGACTTTTCCCTCCTTTCAGCGATTTAACTGCTGTCCAGATCTGTAATCATGGCAATCACCCCCTTCAATGAAAAAGGACAGATTAACCGGTAATCAGGTACTGCACCTGTACGAGTTTTTCTGTCCCTTCTTCTTTTCTCTTGTCTTCCCCACCACAATAGATGGGAACACACATTTCAAGTATTCTGCTGTAAATGCGCTGATGGGCAGTATCCAAATCTGTAGATTTCATTTCATTCAGTCCCAGATTCGTTGTTACGATCAGCGGAAGCATTTTACAATAACGGCTGTCTATCACATTATAGACCTGCTCCAAAGCAAACTCAGAATTTCGTTCTATTCCTAAATCATCAATAATCAGCAATGGATAATCCACAAGATTTTGTATAATCTGGTTCTTATCTGCCTGATAGCTGGTCATTTCGTTTAAGATCCTGGAAAAATTCGTCATCATGACACGTTCTCCCTGTTCCAAAAGTGCATTTGCAATACAGCCTGCAAAGAAACTTTTCCCGGTTCCAACTGGTCCCATCAGAAGCAGTCCTACATTTTTTCTCTTCATATCTATCCAGTTTTCTACATACTGCCTGGCGATTAGTATCTTCTGGTTGCTTCCATTGTCTTTTTCAAATTTCCATTCCCAGAATCTTCTTTCCTGAAGTCCGACGGATTTTCTCTGATAAAGCTGCCGCTGTGCTTCTTCCCGCTGCATCTTCTCATCAAGTTCCTGCCTGGCTTTTACCTCGCATTCACACAAACAGGACACTACATGCTCAAATCCCATCAGACTAACTTTCATCTGTTTTCTTTTTCCACAGATACCACAATGAAGACATCCCTCTTCATCCAGATAATCTGCTGTTACTTTGTTTTCCATCACAGGCTTTCTCCTTCCTGAAATTCATATTTATCCATTCCTGCCCTGGCTCCATCTCGTTCTGCCCAAAGACAGATTGTTGCAAAATGATTCTGATACTCTTTTCCACTGGATTTCATATAAACAGAAAGATGATCAATCCGTTTCTGGTAGTCCCATGGAAATAACGTCATCAACTCCTGCAGTTCAGCTTCTGACAAGACAACATTTTTAAATCTACCATACTGACTGAATTTTTCTTCCAGAGCGGGAGTATTGACCTTACTCTTATCAGTATGATTCTTTTCAGTCTTATTTATCTTAGTATTACTTCCATCCAGATTCTTGCAGTCCGGACTTCTATTTTTTTGCGTTCCGGACTTCCAGTTTCTTGCAATCCGGATTTCCAATTCCTTGCAGTCCGGATTTCCAGTTTCTGGCGTTCCAGAAGCAAAGTATCTTACGGGCTTTCCTCTAATCCGTTTCACAAAATTTTTCACGTATATGACAGAGGGACGATTATTCCCCTGCCGATACCGTTCAATCAATCCAATCCCATGCACACTGTCAAGCTCATAAAGAAGCTTTGTCACTGTCGTATGCGACATTCGCAATAGTTCCTGCAATTCTGCGATCGTGTAAATGATATAGACATAACCATCACTATCAATCCATCCATTTTTCTTGGATAGGCTGATTCGATCAAGCAGAATTCCGTAAAGGAGCTTTGCGTCTGTGGACAGGCTTGCAAACTCTTTTTCTGTGAACAGAGCTTTTGGTATCCGAAAAAAAGAAAACTGGTCAGATTCTTCTGCTCTGAAATATTCAAAATCTGCCATAATATTTTCCTACTCTTCTACATCGAAATCACAATTTGCCGCACTGCCTGTACCATGACACATCTCATTAAACACAAAGTTGAAACACATCATTAACTCACTCAGATAATAATTCCTTGCTTCTTTATTGCAGACATACATATCCTCGATATAAACCTCCTCGTTTCCATTCATTCGTGCGATTGTTTCCAGAACTTTCATAAACTTCTTATTAGAGCAGCACTCATACTGCTCATTTACATATTTCTGAATTTCCAGCACACGTTCAGGCTTTCCTTCATAAATAGATAACACGCCAAATGCCAGATCCATGCCAAACTCATAGCCATCGGCTTCTACGGCATCAATATCAAGATTGCCTTCTTCATCGTAATAGCCACGCTCTTCCATAGGAGTCAGTGGTGTCTCATATTCATTCAGATATCCCATATCTGCAATTGTTCCCAGAATATCTCTGGATGCTGCCACCATCTTGTCCATGATAATTTCTCTTTCTTCCATCTGCATATTTGCCATAATTCTGTCTAATGTCATCATTGATTCTTCCTCCATCTCATTTTCATAAATATCATTGATATAAAAGTGGTTCGCCTTTCCATCGTTTTGAACAATACGCACCAGCTTTCCAATCTTAACAAGTTCCTGTACTGCCTGATCTACGCCATATCGAGTCGTATTCAGATCTTTCTTCATTTCGCTTTTTGGATAGATAACAAACAGATCTCCATTATGATCTACCCAGCCATTCTGCACCGCAAATTTCAAACGATCCAGAAATAAGCTGTATAAAATTTTTGCTGTATTTGATAGATTTTTGAATTCTTCCACCTGGAACAGCATCTTTGGCACCTGCAAACAATCTACCGGCATATACTCCATCTTACTCATTGATTATTTCCTCCTTCTTTTTGTACAGCACTTCGGCTGAATTAATATTGATTTCCAGCATCCCTACAAATACCTGATAGTACAGCAGGCATATCTGTTCATCCTCTCTTGCCAGATACAATCCTTCCAGTTCATCGGACGGATGTTTCATTCCATATACCGCCTGACAGATATCATGGATTTTCTCACATTCCACACTTCTAAGATGCATCTCCAAAGTGTGATTAAATCTCTGCCAGTCCTCCAGTTTCTGGTTTACTGACATCATGCACTGGAACAGTTCCGCTGCTTCACATGCTGCTGACAGCACTACATTTTTGTTATTGATACTTCCATCGGCATTTTTCATATGCCCTACCATATACGCCTGATCTACTGAAACCATCTTTTATCCTCCTCTATCTAAACGGC
>ENA-OXEY01000234-OXEY01000234.1-human-gut-metagenome-genome-assembly--contig:-NODE-234-length-25821-cov-37.975394_pt1 | contig 25821 bp, 20 predicted proteins | sample MGYA00249365_ERZ652263 | MGnify/ENA primary metagenome ERZ652263 (study PRJEB26925, sample SAMN05826763) | human gut metagenome | biome: ENVO:2100002; feature: ENVO:00000062; material: ENVO:00002003...
TTTCATCCCCTAAACTGAAGATTTAGGGGTTTTCAAATGCGAGTCTCTATAAATTTTAACACTGTTTCTCACAAGTTATTGAAAGGAGTACACCGCATCGTATCTCTTTTTTATCCATTTTTTCATGATTTAATAGTTGAGGTATGAAAAATTGGGTGTAACTTTGCAGTATATTTGAAGCAACAAAAATATAAAAACGTAAACGTGTAAAAGGAAACTACTGATTTTCAGCAATTCTGGCTTATATTCAATTATTAGGCAAGCACGTTTTTGTATCAACATTCTATTTTTTTAGAAGTATGCATCAGTTTTCTAAATTTTTATTAGCCGCACTTACCGCTCCGGCCTTTGCCGTTTGCGCCAGTGCACAAGTAACTACTTCAGCCATCAATGGTCAGGTAGTGGACGAGAACAACCAACCCGTTATCGGTGCTTCGGTAATGGCTGTTCACACCCCTTCGGGTACCCGCTACCGCACCGTTACCAACAAGGACGGCCGTTACACCCTGCAGGGTATGCGTCCGGGCGGACCTTACACGATGCGCATCAACTACCTGGGCTATGGCGAGAAGAGCTACGACAAGCTCTATCTTGAACTGGGCAACCCCACTCCCATCAACGTGCAAATCAGCCCCAAGGAAAACACTTTGAGCGAAGCAACCGTTACGGGTCAGCGCAAGCAAAAGGGTGGAGCTTCTGAAAACTTCAACCTCGAACAGATACAGAACGTGCCGACCGTTAACCGCAACGTATATGACCTGGCTAAGAACAGCCCGATGGCCATGACGAACAAAGACGGCGGTATCACGTTTGCAGGTTCGAACAACCGTTACAACAGTTTCCAAATCGACGGTGTGGTAATGAACGACGTGTTCGGTTTGGCCGGTAGCGGTACGAACGGTGGTCAGACCAGTGCCAACCCCATCTCAATCGATGCCATCCAGGAAATGCAGGTGGTTGTTGCTCCCTTCGACGTACGCCAGAGTGGTTTCACCGGCGGTGCCATCAACGTGGTTACGAAGCAGGGTACGAACCAAACGCACGCTTCGGCCTACACGTTCTTCAACAACCAGAGCATGTACGGCAAGCACAGCGCACTGAAAAACGACATCAAGGATCCGCTCTCTCAACAGTTCGACCGTACCTACGGCGGAACTTTGGGCGGTGCCTTTATCAAGGATAAACTCTTCTACTTCATCAGCGCCGAGGGTAAAAAGCAGAGCTACCCGACCAGCATTTACCCGGGATATGCCGCCAACTACCTGTCGGAAGCTACGGCACAAACCATTGCCGACCAGTTCGAACATCTGACGGGCATTGGCGAAAGTTTCGGTCCGCGCAACGTAGATAACAAATCGTTCGGTTTGTTGGCTCGTGTAGACTGGAACATCAACGACCAGCACAAACTGGCTTTGCGCTACCAGCACAACGACTCGTTCGACGATAAGTACGGTGTTGGTACCAACCGCTTTACCTTCAACAATTCAAGCTACCGCCAGAAGAACAAGACAAACTCTGTCGTAGCTGAATTGAACTCGCGCTTCACCGACGAAATCTTCAACGAGTTGCGTTTCTCAACCACCTTCGTTCGCGACCAGCGCGAAGTGCCCTACCAGGGTCCGACGGTACAGATTTACAACTTGGTTAGCACCGACGGTACGGCTTCGAACATCACGGGTAACATCGGTACTGAATACTCTTCGGGTGCCAACAAGCTGGACCAGGACATCTACTCACTCGAGGATAACTTGTCATGGTACAAGGGCGACCACACCTTTACGTTCGGTACGCACAACGAGTTCTACAAAATCAGCAACCTCTTCATTCAGGCTGCCAACGGTTCATGGTACTTCGACTCACTCGAAGACTTCCTGGCCGACAACCCCTCGAAGTTTGTGTACAAATACACCGATCCTTCGCTCACCAACGGTAACACGAAGTATGCGCCCGACCTCAAAGCCGGACAATTCGGTTTCTACGCACAGGACAAGTGGAACGTAAACCGCAACTTCAACGCTACGTTGGGCTTGCGCATCGACATCCCCGTGGTGTTCAACAACCCCACGACGAACCCTGCATTCAACGAATATTCGGCTTCGAAGGGCTTTGGCGTTAAGGTAGGCGAAATGCCGGGTGCCAAGGTGCTCGTTTCGCCCCGTCTGGGCTTCAACTGGTATGCCGACAACGCACACAACACGCTCATTCGTGGTGGTGTAGGTATCTTCACCGGCCGCGTTCCCTTCGTTTGGCTTTCAAACGCATTCAACAACACCGGTATGGAGTTGAAGGACGTAACCGTTCGTAAGGACGTTCCTTCATTGGGCAAATATGCCAAGAACCCCATGCAGGCTGTGAACGACGCTGCTGCCAACGGTAAGGCTGGCAACCCCGCCATCGCTACGGTTTCAGACGACTTCAAGTATCCGCAGGCACTGCGTGCTAACCTCGCTTTGGAACAGAAGTTGCCGGGCGACGTGAAATTCACCCTCGAAGGTATTTACACCAAGACGCTCAACAACGTGTTCTTCGAGAACCTTGCACTTTCATCAACGGGCAAGAAGGCTTACGCTGTGCCCGGTGTTGAAGCTGCTGCCGCTCCGCTCTACAACATCGAAAAGAGCAGCTACTCTTCAATCATCAATCTGAAGAACACCAACAAGGGTTACACCTACGCCATCAGCGCCGGTTTGGAAAAATCGTTCGACTTTGGTCTGGACCTCACAGCCAGCTACACCTTCAGCCGTGCCAAGTCGGTTAACGACGGAAAGTCATCGGTTGCCCTTTCGAACTGGCAGAAGAACTCGTCAGTCGATTCAAACTCGAAGGGCGAACTCGGCTTCTCGAAATTCGACATTCCTCACCGCATCCTCTTGCAGGTTAGCTACACCTCGCCCAAATACCTCAATGGTTGGATGAGCACGAACGTGGCTTTGGTTTACAACGCATTCTCTGGTTCACGCTACAGCCTCACCATGTCTGACGCCAGCAAAACCGACTTCAACGGCGACGGCGCTACGGGCAACTCACTACTCTACATCCCTACCGACGAAGAATTGAACCTCATGCAGTTTGCTGCCACCAAGAACATGACGGCTGAACAGAACCGCGAAGCCTTCCGTTCATGGATTTTGGCCGACGACTATGCCAAGGAGCACCGCGGACAGTTTGCTGAACGCAACTCGAACTTGTCGAAGTGGGAACACCAGATTGACTTGCACATTTCGCAAAACATCCACAACATCAAGGGCATCGGTAAACTTGAATTTACCTGCGACATCCTCAACTTCACCAACATGCTCAACAAGAAGTGGGGTCGCACCTACAGCGTTGACTGGAACTACTCTCCGCTCAAGGTGGCTTCTGTAAGCAACGATGCTAACGGCAACCGCGTGGCTACCTACACTTACAACGGCAGCAACAAGCCTAACAAGAGCGACATCGGTTCACGCTGGCACGCTCAGGTTGGTTTCCGCTTGACTTTCTAAGTGGTGCAACAAGTATGAACGCTGTGAGAATCGCTCCGAATGCGCCGAGTGCGCTGCGATTCTTCCGCTACACTTAAATATGATATGGGAAGCTCTCCGTATGCGAGGGCTTCCCATATTTTTTTTCAAAAAAAACATAACAGCCAATGCGCCAAACGCCCAACAAGGCACCACTGCAACGGGCATGGGGCTGACAGCAGGTAACACAAACTACCTTGCTTTTGACGCAAAAAAGGGCTTAATTTCAGACAAATGCACGATTATTCCGCCGAAAATCTGTAAATTTGCCCACATAATCAATTTTTTAATCCTTTTTACTCAATGAAAAAAGTATTTCTTTTAGGATTGGCTCTGATGCTGAGCCTCACCGGTGCCCGTGCCGACGAGGGTATGTGGCTCCTGAAACTCATGAAGCAGCAGCACCTGGAGGACTCGCTGCGCAAGGCCGGACTGCAACTGCCGCCCGAAGCCTTGTATAGCGAAACGTCGCCTTCATTGCGCGAGTGTGTAGGTATTTTCGGCGGTGGATGTACCGGCGAAGTGGTTAGCCCGAACGGTTTGATTCTGACCAACCACCACTGTGGCTTTAGCTACGTTCACGAAATGAGCGGCATTGGCCACGACTACATGAAGGATGGCTACTTTGCTACCAAGCAAAGCGAAGAACTCCGCACGCCCGAAAGCCTGACGTTTACCTTTGTTCTGCGCATCGTAGATGTGACTGAAGAGGTAAACAAAGCTGCTAAAAAGGCTAAGGCCGACATTTACACCGAACAAAGTCAGGGCTTTCTGCAGCCCATTGCCGAAAAACTGCTGAAAAAGAGCGATTTGAGAAAAAAGAAGGGCATAAACGTGCGCATCGTTCCTTTCTTCGGCGGCAACCAGTTCTATATGTTCTACGAACAGACGTTCCAGGACATCCGCCTCGTGGCTACTCCCCCCTTCAACATTGGTCAGTTTGGCGGTAACACCGACAACTGGATGTGGCCGCGCCACAATGCCGACTTCAACATGTTCCGCATCTATGCCGACGAAAACGGCGACCCTGCTCCTTATAGCCCCAACAACGTGCCCTTGAAGGTTAAGAAATACCTGCCTGTTTCATTGGGCGGCCCGAAGGCCAACGAGTACACCATGATTATGGGCTTCCCCGGCACCACGACGCGCTACCTCACGGCAGCCGAAGTGAAACTGCGCTGCGAAAGCACCAATGCGCCGATGGTATTGGCCGGCAATCCGCTCCTGGCTTTCTACAAGAAACTCATGGACCAGAGCGACGAACTGCGTCTGCTCCTTGAAGATGACTACGCCAGCTGGGGCAACATGGTCAAGAACTTTGGCGGTATGAACGAGGCTGTTGAAAAAATTGACCTTATCGGTCAGAAAAAGGCTGAAGAAAATCAGTTCCGCCAATTTGCCAAGCAGAGTGGCAAGGCTGAATACGATGGCGTTATCGAACGCATCGAGGAACTCTGCGCTGCTTACGCCGACACGGTTCACGACCTTTCGCTCCTGCGCATCACCTTGCTGAACCAGCGTTTGCAGGTGCCGACTGACTTGGTTGAAAAATACCTCGGTGCACTCGAAAGCGGTAAGCAAAAGGACATTGAGGCCAGCAAGCAGCAACTGCTCAAGGCTATGACGGAAATACTGACTGCCGGCAAGCTCACCACGAAGCAGGGACTTGAAGTAGAGGCTAACAAGATGAACTTGCTCATGCCTTTCTATGCCAAGTACAACAAGCTCAACCGCAAACCGAGCTACACGAATCGCAACATGAACGAACTCTTTGCCCAGTCGGTATTTACTGACAGTGCCCGCCTGGCTAAGGCGCTTGCTACGGGCAAGGCTGATGTGCTGAAGAATGATCCGCTCTACGTGAACGCCAAGGAACTCGAAGGCTTTATCCATTCTGTGTTCTCGCAGGCCAACAAGCGCTACAACCACGAGCGTGCTGCGCTCGACCGCATTTATGTGCGTGGCTTGTGCGAAATGTACGACTGGTCGAAGGCTCCCGATGCTAACTTTACGCTGCGTATGACTTACGGTCATGCTTGCGACCTCGTGCCGCGCGATGCCGTTCACTACAACTGGCAGACGGTGCTCGACGGTATGTTTGAAAAGGAAAGCAAAACGGAGTCGGACTACTTCATCAACGAACGCTTGCGCAAGCTTTACAATGCCAAGGACTTTGGCCGCTATGCACGTCCCGACGGCAAACTGCCCACTTGCTTCCTTTCGAACAACGACATCACGGGTGGTAACTCGGGTTCACCGGTGCTCAATGCCAAGGGCGAACTCATCGGTTTGGCTTTCGACGGCAACATCGAATCGCTCTCGTCTGACCTCAAGTTCAACCCTGCCCTGCAGCGTTGCATCAACGTCGACATCCGCTTCGTTCTTTTCATTCTCGACAAATTCGGCGGCGCGGGCTATGCCATCGACGAAATGGACATCCGTCCGTAATCATTGAGCTACGGCACTGTTGCCGTACAGCCGAATAACGGACTGATTCCCTCCCCTTACATACAATCCCGTTCTGTGCATTACGTCACAGAACGGGATTTTTCGTCCCCCTCTTAGCAGTGCCGATTTCCTGACGCAAATGTTAACTGACGAACGCACTAAAAGGTGAAATGCAGTTAAAAACAAAAGTCCTACATGCCTGCTTCCAACCGTCGGTTCAGCCCCCGTTCAGCCTGTCGGCATAATTTATTCCAAGCTTGTTGAAATTTCTTCCAATCTAGTTGAAATTAGTTCCGAGCTAGTTCTGACAATTTCGGAACTATTGATAATCAGCGCTTTCTGAATTACACCAAAGTCGGACTCAAAAACGCTTGTCGCTGTGTCCCACCCACGAAATAGCCCACTTTTTCGTTTTACATTTATTAAATCAGTTCTTAAAGCCATCAGCTATTTTCTGCTCCACACAAAAGGCTGTCCGAAAGTAGCGAAGACATTGGCAAGTTGCCACACAAAAAAAACGCGCAGTGCCTGCACCCCCGTACGAGGGGCAAAAGGCACTGCGCGTTAACGCATTAAAATAAGTAGGAACGGATTACTTCTGAGGAATACGTTCGAGAATCGTCTTCACGAAATCCCAGTACTTAGCTACGCTAGGAATGTGGCAACGCTCGTTGGGCGTGTGGGGCGAACGGAGCGTAGGACCGAAGCTCACCAAGTCCATATGAGGACGAAGGGCACCGATAACACCGCATTCCAATCCAGCGTGAATTACCTGCACGCGGTTTTCCTTGTTGAAGAGTTCGCTGTAGATACCCTTCATGAGTTCCACGATTTCGCTGTGGGGATTGGGCTGCCATGCGGGATATGCACCGTTGAGTTCCACCTTCATGCCGGCCATGGCAAAGGCACTTTCGAGGGTTTCGGCGCAGCATTCGCGCATGCTGTCGCGTGAAGAGCGGATAAGGATGAGGAAACGAACTTTACCACCGGCAATCTCGACAATGGCCAGGTTTGACGAGGTTTCAACAATGCTGGGTACTTCGGGAATGAAACGCAACACACCGTTGTGTGCAGCACAGAGGGCATTGATGAGGTTGTCCTGAATTTCGGCAGGCACAATCATTTTGGGGCAAGCCACGTCTTCGACGGTGAGTTGAAGCGATTTTTCAACCGTTCCGTACTCGTCGGTAAAGGTTTGCTTCCATTCAGCCACCGCTTCCTTGAAAGCCTCAACGTTTTCCTTCGGGAGCGTCAGCACCACTTCGGCTTCGCGCGGAATGGCATTGCGCATGTTGCCGCCCTTCCATTCCGAAAGGCAAGCTTCGAAGTTGGCAACGGCATCCTGCACGAGGCGAGCCATAGCCTTGTTGGCATTGCAGCGTCCTTCGTTGATTTCAAGGCCTGAGTGACCGCCGAGCAGTCCGTGCAGCGTCACCTTTACGGCAGCATCATCGGCTTCGGCCTCAACCTCCTGGTATTCGAGTGTAGCGTTCATGTTCACACCACCTGCCGAACCGATAATCATTTCGCCTTCGGTTTCGTTGTCGAGGTTCAGGAGGATGTCGCCCTCAAGGGTTTCGCCCTTCATGTGGTTCACACCGTGCATGGTGGTTTCTTCGTCGGCCGTGATAAAGCCTTCGATAGGTCCGTGCTTCAGCGTGTTGTCCTCCATCACAGCCATGATGGTGGCCACAGCCATACCGTCGTCGGCACCGAGGGTCGTGCCCTTGGCCTTTACCCATTCACCGTCGATAAAAGTTTCGATGGGGTCGGTTTCAAAATTGTGCGTGCTGTCCTTAGCCTTTTGGGGCACCATGTCCATGTGTCCCTGCAGCGTCACATATTTGCAATTTTCCATACCGGGGCTTGCCGGCTTGCGCATAATGATGTTTCCGGCCTCGTCCTGGAAGGCAGTGATGCCTTTCTCCTTAGCCCAGTCGAGAAGGAATTTCTGTACTTTTTCCAAGTGTCCCGAAGGACGGGGAACCTGTGTGAGCAGGTAAAAGTTTTTCCAAATGGCCTGCGGTTGCAGATTAGCAATTTCGCTCATAAATTGTCAATATATTTAAGGGTTTGTAGTCAGGGTTTCATGGGTAGTCGGGGTGAAATTGGCTCGCTGCGGCTTTTGCACTTTCGGACGCAGATTGAGCCTTATCCAGCCAAATACGCCGAGCAACACCACGAGCGCGGTTTGAATGGTATGCACCACGAGTACAAAAAGTATGGCTTTGGGTTCGGCCACACCGTAAATCACGAGCATCGTTTTCACAGCAAAGTGCCAGGGGCCGGCTCCATTGGGGGTGGGCACAAGCACGGCAAATGTGCCGACGCAGAACGACAGCAGGGCTGCCCAAAGACCGATGTTCGAGGTAAAGTCGAAACTGAAAAAGGCAATGTAAAAATGTAGGAAATAGCCCACCCATATCAGTAAACTGTAGAACAGATAAAGGGGGAGGTTGCTCACATTGCGCAACGACATGATGCCTTCGCACACTTCGTGAAGCATGTTTTTGCCCTTGCGAAACAGGGCATAGCGGCGCATGAGTACGCAGGCTGCCACAAGGGCTGTAACGACGCAAAGTGCCGTGACCAGATAGCCTGTGCCGGTAAAGCGGCTGAGTATGCCTTCGAGGTTGGTTCCGGTTTTATCCAGAAACAGCAAGAAAAGCGGCAGCTGCGAAACAAAGGCAATGCCCGTGAACAGCAGCATGAAGAGCGAATCGACCAGGCGTTCGGTAACAACGGTTCCGAGCGATTTGGTAAACGACACGCCGTCGCACTTTTTCAGTGTGCCGCAACGGGTTACTTCGCCCACGCGCGGAATGACCAAACTGGCTGCATACGACAGAAATATGGCATCGACGCAAGTGCTGCGGCGCGGCTTTTCACCCAAAGGTTCGAGCGACATTTTCCAACGCCAGGCGCGCGCCATCTGCGGCAATATGCCGAAAGGAAGCGACAGCAACATCCACGACCAGTGCATCTCGTTGGTGACGCACTGAAAAAAATCGGTCCAGTCGGTGCCTCGATACATCCACCACAGAATGCTCAGTCCGAGCAAAAAGGGCAGCACGATTTGTAGGGTAAGTTTAATTAAATGTTTCAATGAGTTAAGTATTTCTTCGGTAATCAGGCAGCCGTGAGCAAGGCACAGGGATAGGGCGTCTGTGGCAAGCGGGACCCGAGGTGGTGGTAATCAGTGAAAAGAAAGGGCAGACTTATTAAGATAATTTGCAACTTCTGCTTGTAAATGAAATAAATTCTTACCTTTGCACCATCCTTGAGTGGCAATATTGCTGCAATATCGTTAGTGCCAAGTTTGTGCTAACCCATGCGGGGCTTCGAAAACTCATTTCGAAAGCTTTGCTAAGGTATAACCAATCTTCACAACAGCAAAAGTAGAAAAAATAGTTCAGATGAAGTCCGTACGTCCCAAAAAATTTCTTGGTCAACACTTTCTTACGCATTTACCCACGGCTCAAGCCATTGCCGACACGGTGGATGCCTGTCCTGACATTCCGGTACTCGAAGTTGGTCCGGGCATGGGGGTGATGACACAGTATCTTGTAACCAAGGACAGAGAGTTGAAGGTGGTCGAAATCGACTTTGAAAGCGTGGCTTACCTTCGCGAACATTTTCCTTCGCTCGAAAATCAGATTATCGAAGACGATTTTCTGAAAATGCATCTGGAGCATACTTTCGAAGGACGGCCTTTCGTACTGACGGGCAATTATCCTTACAACATCAGTAGCCAGATTTTCTTTAAAATGCTCGATTACCGCAACCTCATTCCTTGCTGCACGGGCATGATTCAGAAAGAGGTGGCTGAGCGTCTGGCGGCTTCGCCGGGATGCAAGGCCTACGGCATACTGAGTGTGCTGGTGCAACTGTATTACAAGGTCGACTACTTGTTTACGGTTGAACCGGGGGTATTCAATCCGCCGCCCAAGGTGCGAAGCGCGGTGGTGCGCATGACGCGCAACGAGGTGGAACACCCCGGCTGCGACGAGGATTTGCTGCGCCGCGTGGTGAAAACCACTTTCAATCAGCGACGTAAAATGATGCGTGGCTCTATCAAGCCGCTGTTGGCCGAACTCGACCAGCGCTGCAAAGGGGCTGCTCCGAATCATACAGAGTTTTTGGCTCAACCCTTGCTGACGCGCCGCCCCGAACAACTCAGTGTGGCTGAATTTATTGACCTTACGAACCTCGTGGCTCAGCATTACGAAGGTTCCCTTTCATAATTCTGCATTCTCCTTCAAAGGCAAAGCTCGATTTTGGCAATCGAAGCAAGCCTTATCCAAACAAAAATATCAATCAGATTCAATGAAAACATATTTAGTGACAGGTGCTGCCGGTTTTATCGGCGCCAACTACGTGAAGTACATGTTGGGCAAATACGACAATGTGCGCATTGTGGTGCTCGATTTGCTCACTTATGCCGGATATCTGGGAACCATTGCCGGCGACATCGACAATGAGCGTTGCTTTTTCGTGAAAGGCGACATTTGCGACCGCGCGCTTGTCGACAGTCTGTTTGCCGACTACCGCTTTGATGTGGTGGTTAACTTTGCTGCCGAAAGCCATGTGGACCGCAGCATTGAGAATCCCCAGCTGTTCCTCAACACCAACATCCTTGGTACGCAGAACTTGCTCGATGCGGCTCGCGCAGCATGGGTGATGGGTCGCGACGAACACGGCTACCCCACCTGGCGTCCGGGTGTACGTTTCCACCAGGTTTCGACCGACGAGGTGTATGGCTCGCTCGGCCCCGAAGGCTATTTCACGGAGGAAACGCCGCTTTGCCCGCACAGCCCCTACAGTGCGTCGAAAACGTCGGCCGACCACTTTGTTTGTGCCTACCGCGACACTTACCACATGCCGGTGAGCATTACGCGCTGCTCAAACAACTACGGCCCCTACCAGTTCCCCGAAAAGTTGATTCCGCTGGTTATCAACAACATTCTCGAAGGCAAAAAGCTGCCTGTTTACGGTAAGGGCGAAAACGTGCGCGACTGGCTCTACGTCGAAGACCACTGCAAGGCCATCGACATGGTGATTAACCAGGGCGAAAACGGATGTATTTACAATGTGGGCGGACACAACGAACGTCAGAACATTCAGATTGTAAAAATCATTATCCGCACCATCCACGACTTGATGCTGGCCGAACCGAAATTCCGCACCTTGCTCAAAAAGCAGGAACGCGATGCCGAGGGCAACATCAGCGTTGACTGGATTAACGAGGACTTGATTACCTTTGTGAAGGACCGCTTGGGACACGACCAACGCTACGGCATCGACCCATCGAAAATCAAAGCAGACTTGGGCTGGTATCCTGAAACGGACTTTGAAACGGGTATCGTAAAAACCATTCGCTGGAACCTGGAAAACCATGCCTGGATTGAGGCGGTGAGTGGCGACGATTACCAAAAGTACTACGACCAGATGTATGGCAAAAAGTAAACAGCCAACCGGCACTGAGTGCCTTCATCTCGTTTTTTAAAAAAACATGGCGCAACACATGGGCTGCATTCCCGCGTGTTGCGCCATTTTCATTTGAGTGAGTACCCACCCCCAAAAAACAGACACCGGCAGTGTTGTGCTGTCGGTGTCTGTAATTTTTAAATCAGTGTGTTCTGCTGTGTTTAACAGAGGAACAGAATAATGGATTGCGCTACAAGGATTCGCAGGAACATGGCCAAGGGGTAAACCGTGGAGTAACCTACGGATGCTGCATCGTTGTTGGCAGTTTGGTTAGCATAGCCCAGTGCAGGGGGGTCGGTCGTTGAACCGGCAATCACACCCATGAGCGTGAAATAATTGAGCTTGAACTTCAAACGGCCGATGGTGCCCATGATGAGCAAGGGAATGACGGTGATAAGGAAACCTACCCAAACGTAGGTTATACCGTCGCCTTCAACTACGGTCGACCAGAAGTTTGAACCTGCCTTGATACCTACTGAGGCAAGGAAGAGAATCAAACCGATTTCGCGCAGCAAAAGGTTAGCCGAGGTGGTGGTGTAAGTCACGAGGTGGAACTTGTAGCCATAGCAACCGGCGAGAATGGCGATGATGAGCGGACCACCTGCCAAACCTAACTTGAGGGGCGTGGCCATGCCGGGGAACTGGAAGGGAATGCTACCAAAGACGATACCAACGAGGATACCCAGGAAAATGGCACCTACGTTGGGGTGGTCAAGGCGTTTGATAGAGTTACCCAAAAGGCGTTCAACGCGCGTTACGCAGTCCTCAGGACCCACGACCATGAGGCGGTCGCCAATCTGAATGCGGAGCGAATTGTCGGCAAACAGGTCCATACCCGTACGGGTAATACGCGTAACGTTCACACCGTGCATGGTGCTGAAGTGCATTTGTCCGAAGGTCTTTCCGTTTACTTCGGGCTGTGTCACAAGGATTCGCTTTGAAATGATAGGCGACTTTTCAGCTTGCCAGTCCACTTCGATGCTGCTACCGATAAAGGCAATCACAGCTTCAGCGTCGTCTTCGGCACAAACAGCGTTCATTTCGTCGCCAACGCTGAGTTTGGTTTCTTTGTTGGGCGAGAAAATTTCATCGCCGTGCTTGTAGTGCGTACAAACGAAGGTACGGCCAAGGAACTCGGTGAGCTGACCAAAGGTTTTACCTTCAAGTGCAGCATTTTCCACACGCAACGACATGTGGTAAGGCTTGGCATGGGGGTCGTCCTCCTGTGAATGGCGAATTTGCTCTTCTTCTTCTTCGAGCTTGATGCGCAAAATGTAGCGAATGGCAATGGTAGCAGCAATAATGCCGACTACACCCAAGGGATAGGCACAGGCGTAACCCGATGCAATGTTCTGTCCGCCCATGTTGATGCCAAGAGTGGTAATGGCTTCCTGAGCTGCACCTAAACCGGGAGTATTAGTTACTGCACCATACAGCACACCAACGGCCATTGGCAAGGAGGTGGGGTCAGAAGTGTCGAACACCAAATAGTAAAGTGCCAACATGGTGACGACGTTGAGCAACACGATGCCTACGGTGATGAGGTTCATCTGCAAGCCGCCCTTCTTAAACGACTGGAAGAAACCCGGACCTACCTGAAGGCCAATACAATAGACGAACAATATCAGACCAAAGTCCTGAATGAACGTCATTACTTTTGCGGGACAAGCAAAACCACCATCGGGATCGTGAATGCCCATGGCATTGTAAATGTGACCCACGACAATGCCCGCAAACAACACGAAGGTAACCCCTAAAGAAATGCTGCCGAACTTGATTTTACCAAGTCCTACACCCAGAGCAATAACTAGGGCATAGAGCAACACAATATGGGCTACAGAATCGGTTGCGACAAATAGAGATTGAAACCAATCCATAGTGAAAATGAAAATAATATAAAGTTAGAAAATGAATTTACTTTCTACTGTTTTAGTCGGGGTGTTTTTCCGATATAAGAATGTTGCAAAATTAAACAGAAAAAACCAAATAACTACATTTTATTGCAAGATTGTGGGTAACTTTGCCGATAAGGAGACTGTTTAACTTGAAATTCAGCCTCATCAGCGAGTGTTAAAATCCGATTTGCGATGATAACTTCTCAGCTGTACCCTACTTTTTAACTTGGGGGATTACCCCATACAACGAATTGATGAACTATGCAATACTTGGAATTTACGTTTAACACGCAGCCGGCGAACGAGGCTGTGCACGATGTATTGTCGGCTATGCTGGCCGAAATAGGTTTCGACAGTTTTGTTCATACCAACGAACTCGACCGCCCCGTTACGGAACGTGCGGCTAACCCTGAGGCACCCGAAATGGCTGAACTGACAGATGCAGGACAATTTCACTGCTACATTCAAAAGGCGCTTTACGACGAGGAGGCATTGCGCGAAGTGGTTGAACAGTTTCCGCTGCCGGAAGTGACCATCAGCTACGAAATGGTCGAGGCTGAAGATAAGGACTGGAACGAGGAGTGGGAAAAGAATTATTTCCAACCGCTCGTGGTCGACGGACGCTGCGTCATTGCCAGCACGTTTCACGAAAATGTGCCGCAGGCTGAATACAGCATCACGATTAACCCGAAGATGTCGTTTGGCACAGGACACCATGCCACTACTTCGCAAATGATCAGCCGCCTGCTCGAGGATGACTTGAATGGGCTTGAGGTGCTCGATATGGGCTGCGGCACCAGCATCCTGGCTATTTTAGCCCGTATGCGTGGGGCTAAGCATTGTTTGGCTATTGATGTGGACGAATGGTGCGTAAACAACTCGCGCGAGAATATTGACTTGAACCATTTGGATGGCATCGATGTGGAACTGGGCAATGCTTTGAGTCTGGAGGGACGCGGCCCGTTCGACTTGGTGATTGCCAATATCAACTTGGGCATTTTGCTCAACGACTTGAAATATTATGTGGCTTGCATGAAGCCGGGTGCACATATATATATGAGTGGTTTCTACGACACAGACGTGCCTCAACTGGTGGCCGAAGCTGAACGCCAGGGGCTGACGCTCACTGATGAGCGTGTGCTCGATGGTTGGGCGTGCATCAAGTTGCGCAAGTAATTAATACATAAATCCCCGTTTCTTCCCAACTCCCTAACCAAGGAGTAAAAGAAGAAACGGGGATTTTTATTTTCCGTTGGGAGAAGGGCTAAACCTATAGGCGGCTTATGCGAGACTATCGGAGCTACCGGAGCTGCGAGTTAGAAGGGATAGCCGATGGCAAAGTGTATGCCTAAGCCGTCTTTGAACTTTTCGATGTTGTAGAAACCGGATTTCGACGTTTTGTAAGGCGCATGCAGGGCAATACCTAAGTCGAGGCGCAACACGAGGAAGTCTAAGTCGTAGCGCAAACCGGCACCCGTGCCTAAGGCTATGTGCTTGAGCGAGGAACCCTTGAACTGCGAACCCGGACGTTTGGGGTCGTGGCGCAGCGTCCACACGTTGCCGGCATCGAGGAAGATGGCACCGTGAATGTCGCCAAACAAGCGGGCACGTAATTCGGCGTTAGCCTCGAACTTGATGTCGCCGGTTTGGTCCATATAGGCGTATTTACTGTCGACCGGGCGGAACGAACCGGGACCGATGGAGCGCACGGTAAAGGCACGGATACTGTTGGCACCGCCCACATAGAACTGGTCGACATAGGGGGCTGCCGTGCTGTTGCCATAACTGTAGATGATGCCGCCAAACAAACGGGTGGCCAAATGCACGTCTTTGGTAAACTTGAAAGTTTTGTGAGCCTCAGCCGTGAATTTCACATATTGGGCAAAGGGATTGCCAAACAGCTCTTTGTTCTTTTCATTGAACTTTTTGCCGGTCATGGCGTAAATGGCTGAGGTTAAGTTACCTGCTTCCTTCAGCGTCAGTTGCACCCACCAGGGGTTGCGGCGCGAGGCCGACGACTGGTAAGTCATGCTGTACGACATAGAGGGAACAAATTGGTCGCGCATGGAAATGTAGAGCGCAGGGTTCGCAGTCATGATGCTGTCGAACTCGTGTGTGGTGTGGTTCAAACGGTCGAACTCAAGGTTGAACAGCGTCAAATCGTGTTTCAGGTTTTCACGACGGTGCCAGCTGTAAGTAACACCTAAGCCCAGACTGATCATGTTGTAGAACTTTGAACGGTTCTTCCAGTCGGCATCGAGTTTGAACTCGGTCGTCGAGGGAAAACGCATGCGGCGACGGCTGATGCCGGGAAATACAAAGCGCGGAAACTTTAAGGCCAGTTCGGTACCGAGTTCGTAGGAATTGAGCAATGAATTGCCACCTTGCGCGCCGGCGCCGGTTTGCCATTCGTACGAACCGAATATCTTGAACGACACTTTTTCGCCACCACGGAAAGCATTGCGCTTCGCCAATTCGTACGACACACCGGGCCCCACCTGCTGGTTACTCTTCATCGTGGCGTTCACTTCGAAGGTCGAATCGTAGAGTTTATCCATTACAGCCGATACGTAAATATCGAGCGTATCACACTGCGCACTGGTATCGCGCGGCACGTAGTTCACGTCCATTTGGCTGAGCATCCCCATCGAACCTAATTTCTGAAGGGTTACTTGCTGGTCGCGCAGCGTGTAGGGCTTGCCGCGACGGTGCGTAATGGCATGGCGCCACATATTGGCACGCAGCGGCATTTTCTTGCCCGAATAATTAAAGGTGTAATTTCGGCGGCGTATGGTAGAATCAAGCGGTGCGTTGCTTCGTTCGCGAATGTTGATGTTGGTGTGGCCTATGTACCACGGGTGGTCGGCACGTTCGGGGCGTTCGGGGGCGGGCAGCACTTGCAGTTGCACCTTGTTCTTGCGCATCAGTGTGTCGGCACGGAAAGTGGTATAGTTAGCATTGAAAAAGTAGTAGCCGTGGTTACGCAGCAGTTCTTCAATGCGCACTTGTTCGGCCGAAAGGTTTACGACGCTGAACGCATCGCCGCTATGCAGTTTGCGGTTATGGTCGTCAAGGCGCAAGATGCTGTCGATGCGAGCGGGATAACCTTTATAGGCAATGGAGTCGAGGCGATAAAGCTGTCCGGCCTTTACGCTGTAGCTCACACGCGCCTTCTTCGGATTTTTCTGCGTCAAAATGTTGTAGTCCACATGGCCCTGGAAGTAACCGTAGTTATGCAGCGTGTTTGTGGCTACCTTGGCGCGCATTTCGGGGCTTACCAAACTGATGAGTACCGGGTCGGTGCCGAAGGTTTTGAAAATCCATTTACCAATTTTTCCTTGATTGTCGTGAAACTCGTTGTGTACCCACAAACCTATTTTCCACGGCCAGCTCATGCTCGACGAACCAAAGATGGAGTTGTTGGGCGGATAGGCCAACACGGCTTCCACCTCTTCCTTCGCCGTGGCAAAGTCGGCTTCGTTTTGCTTTTGCAGCTGTTTCAGGGCCTTAATTTCCTCTTTGGTCAGTTCGCGCTTCACATGAAGGAGCGAATCGACGTTCTTCGGCATTTTCCCGTCTAACAGTTTTTCGACGGCTTGCACGGCATCGGCCACGGCAATGATTACGCCTGTCGAATCGCGGTACTTCTTTTTGCGCATTCGGGCAGGGTCGTCTTTATAGTCAATTTTCTCGATACCCGTGTAAAGCTGCTCGTCCTCGGGCAGGGCACGGGTAGTAGAGCAGGCCGTGAGGAACCACGAGGCCGCCAGCGAGCCCAAAAAGGCTACGGCTGGAAACAGGCGCCACGTGATTTGCTTGATTTGATATTGCGATTGTATCATTTTGCTTTGTCGAGGTTGATGTTTTTAGGAAGTACCGCCGGCTGAGTAGCGGGCAGTCCGGTAGCCGGCTGTTTGTCGCGTTTGTTCGCCGGTAGGGTCCGGGTGGCAGCGTTTTCGCCCTGCTGCAACTGCTTGCGCTTTTTCTTTTTGAAAATGAAGAGTTCGCTCAAGCGGTCGGTTTTTCGACGCAACACCAAACCGGCTCCCGTTTTGGTAAGCTGTCCTTCGAGGGGGTCCTGACTGTTGCGGTCGTAGAACACTTTGACATAGCGCGTGGCGCTTTCGTCCAAGCGGTATTCCACCGACACATTGTTGATGAAACTTTCGGCCGAGTTCTTAGCATCGGCACCCGTCGACACCTTACCGCCAATGATTACGCTGATGCGGTTACCCCAGAAGCGTTTGGCAAACTGGAAGGAGTAGTCGGTGGTGCTTGTACCGGTTTCGGCCGTTCCGCTTTCGACGCCCAGGTTGATGTCGATGGTTTTCAGTGCCGAACCGGCAATGTTCTGAATTTCGCTTTGCAAGAAGGCATTCAGCGCATTGTTCGCCTTGAAGCCTGAACCCGACATCATGCTTTCGTCGGTCATATACATGCCCGTAGCCATGAGCGTAACGGCTGCTTTGCCGCGCTGTTCGGCCGACATGGCTGCCAGTTCGTTCTGAATGGCCAGGTCCTCGGGAGCTTCGATGGTAAATTCCAGCCCCATGTCGTTCAGCGGTTTGGTAATGGCCACACCCACGTCGAAGGCTACCGAACGCTGCTTGTCGTTTTCGGTGACTACTGCCTTGGTGCGTTCCTTGGCGGCAATGTTCAGCGTGGGGTTCATCACATCGCCGGTAAATTCAACCGACGAACCCTGAACGAGTTCGAACGATTTGAGCGGAATTACGGGCAGAGCGTATTTCATTTCGCCACTGTTGGCGGTGAAGCGTCCCGTCATGCGCATATCGCCTTGTTGCGTCATGCGCAGGGTCAGGTCGCCGCCACCTTCGAGGTTTACGTAGCTTTGTCCGTCTTCGCTGAGGTTGCAGTGAAAGCGGGCGGCATCGCTGATGCTGATGCCCAATGTCAGGTCAAAACTGCCTTCGGGCACGGGTTTCGTCACCGTAGCTTTGGTGCTGTCGGCAAAGCTGACAAACTGTACCAAATCGTTCAGGCGGTCGTCAACCGAAAGGGGCGAATCCTTGAGCACGTAGGTCATGTCGGTGCGGTCGAGCACATCCAGCTGTCCGCGAATGCTCAGGTTGCTCGTTGTGCCTTTGAGCGTACCCATAAAGTTGGTGTAGACCTTGCCAAACACCATCGACTTTGCCTTTTTGCGCGTATTGATTAGCTCAAAGTTGCGTGCCTTCATGTTGAAGTCCATGCGGATGCGGTCAAAGTTCGACATGTCGAACACGCCGTTCAGCACGAGCGGCTGTTTACCCGTGGAGTACAGGTTGTAATTATCGAAAATCAAACGGCTGTCTTTCATTTCGACGGCTTGTTCGTCGGTGCGGAAGTCGAAACCATAAACATCGGAGTAAATGTGCGCCGAATCCAAATCGAGTTTACCATTGATAAGGGGTTGCGCCGTGGTGCCCGAAAGTTTCAAGTCGCCCCCTGCCCTTCCGCGCAAAGCTACATCGGTTCCGACAAGGAAACCATTGAGCAGTTTAAGGGGGAAGTCGTGCAGGGCGGCATTTCCTTCGAAGCTGCCTCCGTCGCGGTCGTAGTAAGTACCGTTGCACGCCAACACTTCTTCGCCGTTTGAGCTGATGAAAGCCGAGGCTTGGTGTTCGCCGCCCTTTTTAGGCAGGTAAAGGGCTTCGATACCTACGTTGCCTAAGGGGGTTCCTTCATATTTAAAACCTTGTGCATCGAGCGACGCCATGGCCGAAAGCTCTGATTTGTCTTTTTGGGCCGTGACGTGCACATCGCCGCTGAGCATACCGCTCAATTTGGGCATATAGGGGAGTACGCTCGAAAGTTCTTCAAGGTTCACGCGGTTCACACTCAAGGTCACATCGTTGAGCGAATCGCGCGGTTCACCGTATATTTTCAGTCCCGTGCCGTCGTCGGCCAGCAGGTCGACGTCGGCCTTTATGCTTTGGTCCTTGCCCAGGTAGATGTAGTTCTTTTTGTTTACCGTAAAGTTGCGGTAAGCCAAAATCGGGTGTTCGGGATAGAAGTGCACATAGGCTCCCTCGTCGGTCAGTTCGGCGCGTAAACCAATGTCTACGCCTTTTTTGCCTTGTCCGTCAAGGTAAATCACTTCCAATCCGGCACCTGCTTTGAGCAAATAGCCTTGCAGTTGCACTTCGAGCGGTGTCGGGTTTTTCTTATTGTTTTTGACAATACCGTTCAGCTTCACGCCCGTTGAATCCTGCATGATGTGCGTGTTGATGGTATCGAGCAGCAAGCCTCCCATACTGAACGCACCCATGCGCGCATCGCCCGTCATGCCCTGTAGCGGGTCGGCATTCAGGTTCAGGTAAGCCGAGTTGAACGAATAGCCCTTCATGCGTGCCAGGTTATAAATGGGGTTATCACGTCCGGCGCGCACATACAAGCTCATCACCGGCAGAAGGGTTTTTAATTTTTCCTGATCAATGGCTTTGTTCTTAATTTGAATGCCCATTTCGTCGGCAAATCGCGCAATGTGTTTGCTGAGCAAAGGCACATTACCCTTTGACCCCAGATTCAGTGCCAAATCGCCTGCCGACAAAGCTGCCGTGGTGGTATCTTTCGACGTGGCAAAGTTAAAGGCTATGTCCTTGGCCACCGAACTAATGCGCTCGGTAATGAAACGGTTATTGCGAATACCGCCTTCAACGTCAAAAGCCGTAAAGTTTCGGTTAGCTCGGGCGGCAATGTCGATGTTCGTGCCCACCCACAGCGTATCGGCCGTTACGCCGAGTTTGTAGAGGTCAAGTTCTTCGATGTTGGCCAGCAGCTGCACAGCATAACCTTTTCGGCTGATTTGTGCCTTGATTTCGCCGTCGGCGGTCACCCAATCGTTCTTGCCGGTTTGGAAGGTAGCGCGGGCTTGTCCGTTGCGCAAGTTGGCGTCGAATTGCAAACCGCTCAAGTCGTATTTGTCGTAGGTCAGTTGATTTATCGCAGCATCGGCCTTGAGGCGTGCCCGTACGCCGGTGGGATCGAAGCCCACACCGCTGGCCTGCAGTTTACCGGTGAATGGGCCAATGGGCAGATCTTTCACGAAATGGCCCACGGGAAAGTGCTGTGCCGTGGCTGTCAGCCGATAGGCTTCGGAATCAACATTTACGTTTGCCTTAGCCGTCAGTCGGCCGCCGCCTTGCGTCAGCAGCAAGTTTGCCCGGTATTGGTTTCCTGTAAAGCCAACCGTACCTCGGGCGCCGATTCCGTCGGGCACATTCACGGTTTGCAGCACGCTTTTGGGCAGCATTTGTCTGATAGCCTGCAAGTTGCGGGTGTTCAGTTCCAGTTTAAAGTCGCCCGTGCGGTGGTTTTGCATCACGAAGTGCGTGTTGCCCTGCGCCGTGAGTTTAGCCACGCCCGGCACCCGTGCCACGAGTTCTTTGATTTTCAGGTGGTCGATGTTGCCATCTACCTGTGCATGCAGCGTCAGCGGTTCACGCGGCATGGCTTGCAGATAGGCATCGTCCAGATAGCCGCGCGCCAGTGCTGCCAAGTCGTCGCGCCCAATGGAAGCGCGCAAATCGGCATGGCAGTCGCCGCCTTTTCCTTCGGTAAACGAGCGGAAATCGAATGCTACGTTGGCCGTAATTGCAGAGTTCGGCGTGTAAATTTCCAGCGCAGGCAACTGCAGGCGGGTGGTGTCCATCCATATTTGTCCGCGCAGTTTGTTCACCGCCAGTCCGCAGCGTTCCTTGAGGGTGGCCGTGCGCAGTCCGGCGCGCAGTTCGCCCTGATTGTTGTAGCTCAGGGTGTCGATAATCAGTGCAATGTCGGATGCTTGAATGTGGTTGGGGTCGATGCCCTTTACGGGTGTTTCCTTGGGCAAATCGTAAATGGCCTCTGAGCGTCGCAGTTCGAGGCGGTGCACGGCGTAGTAATTTTTGCCTATGTCGAACACACCGCCGCGCAGGTCGGCAAGTCCCAGCGTGGCTCCGATGCGCATGGTGTCGCCGGGCATTGACAGCCTGACGCGTGCATTTTCCATATTGGCTTTTGCCACTTCGATGCGCCAGCGTGTGGGTGTCGAAGTGGTATCTTTCTGGGCGGTATCGCTCAGGGCAATGTCGAAATCGGCATTGCGCAGTTTCACGCGCTGCACATTGATAAATTCATTTACCCAGTCGATGGGGTTGGCCTCAGCCACGAGTTCTTCGGCTTTGCCTTTGATGTGTGTATCGGCTATGTAGCTTTTCGTGTCGATGTTCAGTCCGTAGGCTCCGAAACCGTCGACCACGGCTTTACCTTGCAGCAACGGCCACATTTTCACGTTTAGGCGCAACGAATTGAGCGCAAACAGGGTGTCGCGCTTTTCGATAGCTACCACTTGGTGAATGGCCAGGTCGATGGGAAAGGCCAACCGCACTTTTTTCACGCGGATGTCCATGTTCATGGATTCCGACAGATTTTCGGCCACGCGATGTACGGCAAAATTCTGTACGGGAGGTAGGTAAAGCAGGATGGCGAGCAATAAAAATAGTGCAATAGGTGTTAGGATGACTATGCCCAGCCATTTAAGTATTTTCTTCGTCTTCTTCATATTCCTTATTTGGGCCTGTGGTTGCCGCGGCTTAAGGGTTAAAACGGTAGTTTCTGCAAAGTAAGCGTGCGCAACCTGCCAAGGAGCAAAATTAAGGTTTTCATACGGATTATGCTTGGCTTCAATGCCACAAAAGTGGTTATTATTCCCGTTTTCTGTGCTTTTGTTGTCGTTTTTTCCTTCTCGGCCTTGTTTCTGTCGTTTGTGTTTTGATTTCGGGCAAAATGTTAAAGAACGATGGAGTAATAATCAAGGCAATCTGTTTTTCATCCGTTTCTTCTTCAATGTCTGTGCAAATCGAATGCAGAACGATGAGAGTTTACTCTCAAAAGCTATGCTGAGGTGCAGCCTGATTTTGCTGAAGGCAAAAAACAATACGCGAACACCAAAATCCAAATTTTGGAACGACATAATATCGAACCTCAAAAGTTTTCCACACCCTCAAAAGTGCATTCAGCCCTTTATTTATCGGTATTTTTCCATGTTTTACACACAAAAAACGAACATAACATTTCATTCTTTTCCTATTTCCAAAACGTACAAAAACACGCATTCACCCCACATATTCTCAACGGAAATTCAATGAATTGCGCAGCTTATTGCGGGCATAAAGAAAGTGCTGCGTCGCAAGTGAACTTTGCCACGCAGCACCTTACTATGTATCTATTTTCTAGAGGTTGGATGGTGAATAGATTATTTTACCACCTTCACAGTTTTGCCTGATTTCATCTTGAGAATCAACACACCATTGTCTGACATTGAGCATCGTTGACCATTGATAGGGTATCGCAGGCAAAAGAGTTTCAATAATCTCATTTGCCTTGTCACTATGCTCTTTATCAAGAAAACACTTTCATATACTCTTGCTTCTCCTCTTTGGCGAGATTCAACAAACGTGTCCTAATGGACTTCCCTATATTCTTTGTCATAGTCTTGTCTCCAAATATGTAGTCATTATATTTTTCACTCTTAGTTTCTGTGCGTATTCATGGAGTAGAGATATATTGCGGTTCTCCTTTTTGAGATAGTTGTCTATCACCTCACCGCACACATCAAGCCCTATCTTGTTTCGGTACTTAACAGCATCACAGACCGTTCGCTCCATATCCGTAATGAGTACATCATAACCTAATATACTCTTTTTGATTATACCAAACTCCAAATTCTCCTTTTTCCAATAATAGAGATCAATAGGAGGATAGTCTGGCAAACGCACCTTTCGCTTGGCTTCAATGGCTATACAAGTAGCGGAAGGCACTTGTGTGGAAAGTCCATAATGAGCAAAAGCACTATACAAGCAAAGCACCCCATGCGGAACTATACGTTCCACATCTATCATGTTGTTTGCCAACGCTGACATTTCCACATAGACACCATTACGAAGCCGCATAAGCGTTCCATCTTCTATTGCACGGCGAAGCTGCTCATATTCACCACGGCTTTTCACTTCACCCGTGGTTATGAATCCACCTCGCTGTTTTAGCGTGTCAATGACTGTTTTTCTATTCATGTTATTCTTATTTGCGTGCAAAGATAAAACTACTTGGTGAGAGTGAAGTATGTTTCGTGTTAAAAGTTACGGAGAATACAAATAATATCCGTAACATTTTGCATTTTCATCAAACTTTGACCGTTTGCCCTACAAGTCACCTTACATTCATAAATGTGTTAATCAAATCTTAATTCCATGTCAACAAGTTTTTATATTCATTCATGCTATTCCTATTTTCCAAAACGTACAAAAACACGCATTCACCCCACATATTCTCAACGGAAATTCAATGAATTGCGCAGCTTATTGCGGGCATAAAGAAAGTGCTGCGTCGCAAGTGAACTTTGCCACGCAGCACCTTACTATGTATCTATTTTCTAGAGGTTGGATGGTGAATAGATTATTTTACCACCTTCACAGTTTTGCCTGATTTCATCTTGAGAATCAACACACCATTGTCTGACATTGAGCATCATTGACCATTTGTAGGGGGATGTGGGGTGGTTAGCAGTCACTTCATATTACCTTTTAATGCCACAGAGGTTCGTTTTCCCAACCAAAAGGAAAACCCAGGGCAGCCTTATCTACTTCTGGAAATGTAGCAAAAAGTCTGTTCATCTTATCAAGCATATCGTTATTTGGAGATATGATGTCAAGAAAGTACTTGATGATGCACATATCAAAGTACACTTTCAAAGGATCTGTCGGCAAGGTAATCCAAGGACGTGACATTCTGATTGGCATGGTAGCACGAATAGAGAATACCCTATTCCATACACGTGCATGATGACAACATGAGTTTCTTGTTACTGTGATTATGGTAAGCCAAGATTCAAAAGGGGCAACTTGCAAGCCAAATGACTGTGCGATACGCTTCTTTATTTTCTTATTCTTAATGTTAGAATAAACATTGGTGATTACACCAAATGGCAATATCTCGGTCAGCATCCATGAAAGTGGGTACTGATTGGTATATGTCTCTTTGAAATGGTTGATGAAATCCTCTTTTTATGGTTCAGTTCATCTTCTATAAGACGCATAGAGCGATTGAACTTGGACGGATTTGAGAAATTGTTGGCATCAGTCATCCAAAAAGGGTTACCTGTCATTTCAGTTCCAAAGTTGACGACAGCGCAACGCACTGCGACCTCTATCTTTTCAATTTCATTGAACAATAGTAGGCGTAGCTTCTTGTCAAAGCGATACAACATCATAACCTTACCGAAAGACACTCCTTGCTTGAATAGATGCTGCTCCTTGGGAATAGAAAGCAATGGGTACATATAGGCAGACAAACGATAGTAACCGATGTGGGAAAGATAATGCTGGGCTTTTTCCTCATCGGTTATCTCCATACCTCTTGTTTTGAGTATCTGTACTAACTCTTGGGGTGTGGAATATGTTTTTATAAACGGAATTCTTATTGCCATATACCCATAAAAACAAAAACGACCCGCACATTTGAGCATCGTTGAGAGGCTTGGCGGGTTCTCGTGCTGTAAAGATACGAATAATCATTGATAATACAAACTTTTCAACAAGAAAAATACGCAAAAGTGGATTTCTTTGACATATTTATATTTTAATAATATTAAATCAGCCCCTAGAGTCGCACTTTACCAGCCAAACAAAGTGGTTTTCAATGTAAAAGTGTTACCTTTTTAACGTCTACACCCATACCGAAAGCCCCGATGGGCAGAGGTGGGCAGACATATATACATATAAGGCGTAATTGTACGCCTTGGTTTTATATAGACTCGCATTTGAAAACCCCTAAATCTTCAGTTTAGGGGATGAAAAATGCGGGGTAGCGCAGCTACCCTTGACTTTCCATGCACATCTATAAATACAACGATAGTAAAAGAGGTATATATAAGATGTATGAACAATTTTAGATAGCTGATAATCAACTAAATAGTTGCGCATTCAATATTTTTTCGTATCTTTGAGTATTGAAAATCAAATAAAATCGCCATGTTGAGAACCTATAAATATAGAATCTATCCGACAGAAGAACAGAAGGTTTTGCTTGCCAAGACTTTCGGCTGCTGCCGCTTTGTCTATAACTGGGCACTCAACCTGAAGATTGAAGCCTACAAGCAGGAAAAGAACTCTGTTGGAAATGCTCATAGATTTCCTTCTCAATAAGATAATGAAAGAGTACCTTTGCCACGATTCGTGTGGGTAATGGCCACGCTAAATGCCAACCGCATGTTGGGACATTCGCTTCCGCCTATTCCTCAAAGTACTGTTGCTAATCACTGGGAGGGGGCGAAGCAGTTCGCTGCTTATGGTGCGCTGAACGGATTTAACAAACAGGTAAATAAACGTGAAATTCAAAAGTTCGCCTTTGTCTGCATGGCAAGGCGGAATGAGCGTGTGCGAAACTGAGTTTAGCGTTTTTCTGAAAACGCTGATTATCAGTAGTTCCGAGATTCTTAAAACTAGCTC
>ENA-OXEY01000245-OXEY01000245.1-human-gut-metagenome-genome-assembly--contig:-NODE-245-length-25208-cov-34.765754_pt1 | contig 25208 bp, 27 predicted proteins | sample MGYA00249365_ERZ652263 | MGnify/ENA primary metagenome ERZ652263 (study PRJEB26925, sample SAMN05826763) | human gut metagenome | biome: ENVO:2100002; feature: ENVO:00000062; material: ENVO:00002003...
GCAGAACTTGAAAACTCGTTTTCGAAAGTTATGCTGAGGTGCAGCCTGACTTCGCCGAAGGCAAAGATACAACCTAAACACCCCGAAATCCAAATTTTTCGAGCACCTGATATCGCACCTCACTTTTTTATACCCCATCTACCTACCACCTTACATATTGATTCTCAATCATTTCAGAACCAACTTTCAGAAAAGAAAAAAGTGAAATAGGGATATGCATTATTTACCTCCGCAAACCACTTCCAAGGCTATGCATATCCCCAAGTACATGCAGCTTCACCACCTACGCATCACTTATAAGCCCCATCCTTCGCCTCAAAAATCACGCTCGGCTCCAGCACCTCAATCGTATGCCAAGCTCCCTGCGGAATCTGACAGCCATATTGTCCCTCAGCCGGACAAAGCCGAATGCGCTGCACCTCTCTGAAGCGTTTCTCCTGCGTCACCTCCTGCGCATCCATTCCCCGGTCAAAAGCAGCTGCCTCATCCGCCGTCAAAGGCGAAAGCAAGGCATCCACCTCTTCGTAGATAATCTCGTCCAGTTTGCCACACAAGCAAACAACCGTCTCCGAGGTATCCTCATGCCGATGAATAGGTGCCACCGTCCCCGGCATCAAAGCATTCAGCAAACGCTGACTCGTATCTGCTTCCGAAGTGCGCAAATCATAATGCTGTCGCAAACGCGGATTAACCTGGGCTTGAACCAACAAGCCGTCCAAAAATGCTTTATCCATTTTCATTACCTATTCCTCCACTTATCGCTCCGTTACAATTACCTTAAACGTTTGGAATATCAACTTGATGTCATACCAGAACGAGCTATTCTCAACGTACTCCAGATAAAGCTTAATTTTTTCCTGCATGATTACATGAATGTAGTAATCCTCCGGATCCTCGGCCTGTTCCATCAGTTCGTTCTCGTTGCGGAACTTAATACTCGCCGGGTCTGTGATGCCGGGACGTACATCCAGCACATGCATCTGTTCCGGTGTCCAGTAATTCACATAATGGCGCACCTCAGGACGTGGTCCCACCAAACTCATATCACCAATGAACACATTGATTAACTGAGGTAGTTCATCAAACTTATACTTACGGATGTAATAGCCCGAACGCGTTACGCGGGGGTCACGGCCGCCAATCGTCACCAGCGAACCCTTGTCGGCACCCACACGCATGGAGCGAAACTTAAAGATGCGAAAGTCTTTATTACCGCGACCCACACGCACCTGACGATAGAACACCGGACCTTTCGAGTCCAGTTTAATCCAAATAGCCAGAATCAGAAACAAGGGACTTAAAACCACCAGACCACAGCCTGATGCAACTATGTCGAATAATCTTTTCATGTATAATGCAAGTAAAAAGGCTTGAAGACAAAACACGGAATTTCATCTCCAAGCCCTTGATTTCAAACAGATACCCTCAACAAATCAGGGTCATCTACTTATTTTAAATTAGTCACAATATCAACAAAATTCTCAATCACATACGCCACATCCTCATCCGTCATACGCGTATTCAGCGGCAACGTAATTTCGTTCTCGAACATGCGGTAAGCATTCGGAAAATCCTTGATATCGAAGCCCATATTCTTGTAAGCAGTCATCATCGGCAGCGGCTTGTAGTGCACGTTCGTGGCTATGCCGCGCTCAGCCATCTGCTCTATCACGCGGTTAGCCTCCTCGCGCGTTCTGCCCAACAGACGCACCAGATACAAGTGACCCGACGAAGTATGCTCCTCGTTGTAATGATCCAGCACCGCCACGTTCAATGGCTTCAAAGCCTCATCGTAACGTGCAATCGTCTCTTTCCGTCGTGCCAGCATACCTTCATAACGCTGCATCTGCACCAATCCGATGGCAGCCACCACATCCGTCATGTTACACTTGTACCATGTACCAATGATGTCATACTCCCACGCACCCAGCTTCGTCTTGGCCAGTGCATCCTTGTTCTGTCCGTGCAGACTCAGCAGTTGCGTCTTGCGGTAAAGGTTCTCGTTCCACGTTTCACCCTCAATTTCGGGCACCCCACAGAACGTGTTACCCTCCTGCTTGTCCAGCGTCTTTACCACCTGCTCGTTGCCGAAAGGCAAGTTCCACGTCATCGCACCACCTTCAGCAGTAGTCAGGTTCTTCACCGCGTGAAATGAGAATGAAGTGAAATCGGCAATCGCTCCCACCTTCACGCCCTTGCGTTCCGCACCAAAAGCGTGAGCTGCATCGCAGCAAATAGCCACGCGCCCAATTTGCTGCTGCAAATCCGTTACCGGTCTGAACAGGCTTTTCTTGGCTTCTACAATGGCCTTCAAGCGGTCGTAGTCGCAAGGAATACCGGCCAAGTCTACGGGGATAATCGCCTTTGTACGTTCCGTGATAGCAGCCTCCACAGCCTCATAGTCCATTTCGAGGCAGTCTTTCTGCACATCCACAAACACCAGCGTAGCGCCCACATGCTCCACAATCGAAGCACTGGCCGTATAGGTATAGGCTGGCACAATTACCTCATCGCCCTTGCCAATGCCCAGCAGTCGCAGGGCCATTTCGGCACAAGCAGTCTGTGAGTTCAAGCAAACGGCCTTATCAGCACCGACAAACTCAGCCACTTCTTTTTCCAGTTTCTTCGTGCGCGGTCCGGTGGTAATCCAACCCGACAGAATGGCCTCACGCACTTCATCAGCCTCAGCCTCCGTCATATCTGGCGGTGAAAAAGGCACATTACGCAGTTTCATTGTCATAACGTATTGTTTTTGTTGATTTTTGGATACGACAGAAAGCCCCAAAGTCCTCTTACGGTCTTTGGAGCTCAACATTCTGCTCTTATCTTATTGCTTAATCTTTATGGAATTCATACAAGCTGGAATTCCTACCAAAAAGCTCTTTGAAGCTTTTTAATTTTTAAACAGTTCCTTAATCTTCTTCCCCTTTTTTCAGAAAGCCATACACAAACTGCCACACATAACCCACCATGCTGTAGTGTGCCACGTCGCGATACTTCCACGAATGCTTGAATGCATTTCCAATCACATGCATACGCTCATACCAGATGCCTTTACTCCTATTATATATAGCGGTGTCATCATACAGCGCACTCTCTATGGTTCGTTCAGCATACGCACTGTCGGCAAATATCGTCGGGTCATGCAGTTCTACACCAAGGTACTTCACGGCTATTGTGTTCAATACATCCACAAAACCATCCAACTTGAAGCGTTGACATTTCGCATAAAAATCAGCCCATACCACTTTGTCTTGACTCGCCTTTATCCAGCAAGCCCAATCCACGAAATGGCGCAAGTTGATGCCTTCCACCAGAAAGTGCAGCAACGAATGGTAGAGCATAAACAGCCCTTCGGCTTCAAGGGGTAAAACGTAAAGTTCTGTGCCGTCCAGTTTTTCTAGATGGCAACCATCGTCTATAACCTCAACCATAAAATCATGCAGCCACTTGTCTGCACCGCCTCGTCTGGCTGCTGTAAAGTACTGGTGGTTTTCTATCGTCAGTTGCTTGTACTGAATGTGCGAATGCTTATACCATCCATCGTCTACAGCCACCCCCATGGTACGTGCCACATCATTGCCAATGTGGTAGGCGCAATGTCCTTGCCCATCAATCAGGTAGCAATCCAAATCGCCAAACTCTCTATGCCCGGGTTTTGTGTAATAGCGGCTGTGCGCCACCCCCTTAAACACGATGGTCTTCACCCCATGTTGTAGCCAAAGTCTTGCTACCTCGTTAGCCAATGCCAAATGCTGCGCATACATTTTTTCCACAAAGGCCGTTTGCGCATAACACTGCATCAACTGCATTTTTTCTGGAAAACCAACACTTGCCTCACCATTCGCTTTCAACAGTTCCAAAGCTTCATACACCAATGCGCGCACACCTTGACTTTGCGCCAGTTGCATCACTTGTGACCACTCCACCTTGCCTACTTTTTGCGGTATGCTTCCGTTTAAGGCAATTTGCAACAAGCGTAGCAACGCCAATGCAACTTCATCATTCTTCAAACTCTTCATCAACAAATAATGCAGTTATGAATGTTTGCTTACATACCACATTTTCTTCCATCCATTTCCTGCCACATTCATCAATGTCCAGAATGTAGCTTCTATGGGGTTCATTCCTTCTGCCACATGAAACAACGGATAATGTGCCCATATACGCTTCCACAAAGGTTTGGGCGTAATGCTTACTTTGCGACGACGATACTTGGCCAGATTTTCCTTTAGCAAATAGCAGGGTGCCTGGCGAACCACTTTCAGCCACATGGCGGTATCGTTGTTCTTCCTTACGTCCTTAATCTGAACCAGCCCTATTTTCTCGGCATCATACATCACGGCCAAACAACCAGGCCAGCAGCAGGCAAACATAGCAAACTTACCTACTTTTTCTAATCCCGAAACGTGTACGCCTAAGTCATTGCCTTCCTCACTGATTTCTGTGTATTCATGATACGAAAAAGCAATGTCGTTATCTGCCATAAACTTCAGTTGATGCGCCAACTTTTCGGGTAGCCAAAGGTCGTCTGAATCCAAAAAAGCAATCCATCGCCCCTTTGCTCTTCGCAAAGCATTATTACGGGTAATGGCAGCTCCAGAGTTCTGCGGGTTACATTCATATTTAATGCGTTCATCCGCTTCCATAAACGGCTTGACCACTTCCAAGGTATTGTCTGTCGAGCAGTCATCCTGAATCAGCAGTTCCCAGTTCTGATAGGTCTGCGCTTGAATACTTTGGATTGTTTCGGCTATAAAATTAGCACACGCCCATGTAGGGGTTATGATGGATACTAATCCGTAGTCTTGCATTATTTATTTTTATTATAATATGTAGAGGTTTATCTTATGATTACAAGACCTTACATTTTCTACACCAGTCTTTATTACTTCTTCAGAGGAAAATCCTTTATGCTGAACTTATCACCAAGCTTTTTATTAAACTCTGGAGTAAAGTAATCCATGAAACCTCCTTGTGAAGTAAAGGTCAATTCGCCAAAGTAAATTTTCCCATCTATATTATAGAGGTCCACACGGAGTTCAGGGAAACCATACGACAGCTTCTCCGCAATCTCCACCATCTTTTCAAAGTTTTTAGGTTTAGGAATGATGTCACCTCTTAGATAGTCTGAATTGAACACAGAAAATTCTGGATGCGCATGCCAATCCATATCGTATGTCATTACATGAGCACTGTTTCCACTTGCATTTCTTTCATTACAAACAAAAGTATAGTAACACTTGCCATTAAAACACCACATCTTATAATCAACTAAAGAAGTTGTTCCTTTTTCGAATGGTAAAACTTCTTCAGCAATAACACAAGGCTTCATATTTTTGTAGTGAGGTTCTGCATGGAGCGCACCGATATTCTTACGTTCCAACCATTCTCCAATCATTTCTATATACTCAGCCTTCTTTTGGGGTGTAAGTTCTGATTTGCGGATAATCTTGTTCGTACCCTTACCATCACCATTGTTAGCTTTAATAATAAATGACTCAGGAAGTTCATCAAAGTCCACGTCTTCTTTCTTATACCAAGTGGCATAAAGCTTCACCAATGTATCGCCAAGTCCAATCTTTTCAACATAGTCACGTACCGTACGCTTATCCGCCAATTCGGTCCATTTTGTCGTATCCGAATAAAGTTTAGCCCACAGAATCTTCTCATTCAAGTCACGCGGATTTTTCAAATCAAGATTTCTCTTGAATACATAGCAGTAGCGCAACTTCAACAGCAACTCAGGGTGATGATTACCCAAGAACTCACAAAATTTGATTAACGGAGCGAAGAAAAAACGCCCCGATTTACTTAATGTTGGATGAAACATAGTATTCCTTTTAAAAAAATTCTTTCAATATTTTTTTAACATTATCTGCTCGATATTCTAAGCCTTTTTTATAAGCATTTTTCTTTAATGTGTTCAACAAATCTTCATCAGCTAAAGATTCACACGCTTCTATGAAGAACTGCTCATTATTTTCAAATGGAATAATAATGCCTGTTTTTCTATCATCGATTAACTCAGTAGCATAGACCCAATTTGAAGCTATCACAGGTATTCCTGCAATATACGCATCTAAGATACTTCCAGGGATTCCTTCAGTTGGATAGTGTGTTGGAAATAACATTGCATCATATTTTTCCAGTATTTTAGGAATTACATCTTGCTGTATTACCCCTCCATACATAACAAAAGGATAAAGTTTTATTTCTCTTTCAAAATATTCTTTATCTTTAGAATCTATCATACCATAGAAATCAATGTGTACATCTGTTCTATTTTGTCCCTTTAAATATTTACAATAATTAAATATCACATCAAGACCCTTTTCCGCAATAATCCTTGCAAAAAATACCAGATTCAGTTTCTCTGGAGTATGATGAATAGTTGGATTATAAATGGCAAACTTAAAATTAGGACAATATGTTAGATTTTTAAAACCATATAATTCTCGTAATTCTTTTTCTAATAATTGTGTTTCATTAAAAATTCGCTCAATATGTTTAAGCATATACCGATGTAGAGGTAGCGTTTTCAAATATATATGTAATCTTCCTCCGATTGTAAACACATACAATTTATATCTAAATACGAAAGATAATATATAAATAAAAGGAAATATCCACTTTAAATTATTAAAAGCCGGAAGAATACATACTCTTTTAGCTCTTAACAATAGGTTAAGCAATTTTATTACTGCAAATGTATCATAACGAAACGATTCTGTATCAAATTCAGAAACATGGTTTCCCATTTCTTTTAACAAATGAGATATATTTCTAGTTTTAACTGATTGTCCTTCTAAAATTTTAGACCGCTTACCAAAATACCCTATAATTAGTATATTATCTTTTTTCATTTTTCTACGATTTATTATTCACATATCCCTCTGTAGCATTATCTCTATGTTTAATAATACATGGATTACCATAAACAATAGAATGAGAAGGAACATCGCAATTAACATAAGAATTAGGTGCAATAAGCACATCATTTCCTATTGAAATATTCCCTACTATTGCAGCATTAATGCCTATCCAAACTTCATTTCCAATAGTAGGAACTCCTTTTCTTTTTCCTCTATTTTCAGCACCTATAACAATGCCTTTATGAAGATTGCAATTCATACCAATCTTTGCTCTCTCATTTATTGTAATATTAAACGCATGCCCTAAATAAAGTCCACCACCTATTGGATTTTCCGTACTAATTTCCAGACCTCTCATGTTACTCCATAAACGAAATAGTATTTTATAAACTTTTTTATGAAAACACTTCCGATATAAATACAACCATATTTTTATGTATAAATCAGGATGCCCCTTGTATCTTATCAAATCTTGACGATATTCTTTCATTTCACAAAACAATAAGATTAACTTTACATTCTAAAAAAACAAAAGTTTCATACCTTCATAATATATTGAAGCAGATCCAAAATAAGATATATATATATATAGTGATAAATAACACGTGGCAAAACCAACTCTTATTAATTTATTCTTTATGTATTTCATTACAACAGGTACTAATAAATAAGGTATATATGTGAAATAAGAGAACAAACGTCCTGTAGAACTATTACCAACTCCAAAGAATGTTCCCATAACAGCTATACAAATAATAGAAAAAAGCAATCTGTTAATACCCTCTTCAAAAATAGCAGAGCGCATAAAGTACAACATAGATAATAATAAACTAAACATTAAAATGAAATCAACATAATTAGCACCCTCATATCTGGTATTATTTATATATCCAGCATAGTCCTGTAATGAATCTAACCCAGATACTAAGTAACGTAATATTAACATATAGGAAGTAGCAAAGACTATGCATGTTACTATAATCGACGTTATAAAAACCCTATTACTTCTTATGTTATAGAGTAGAAATAGTGGTGCATAAATCAACGCGGTACGATGCAACATGAAAGCAACTAGTAAGAAAAGGCCAAATTTTACATACTCTTTTTTGAATATATGAACCCACGACAATGTTAAAATAGCCATACATAAATGCTGTCGTAAGACAAATAACGACTGTCCAAATATCGTTACAAAAAGAAGCAATATGGACACGTAAACATAAGGTGAATATTTTAAAATGACTCTATAATAACAAGCTAAAAGAATCAAGGTATTTACAATCAGCACGATCGTAAAGTCGCTTGATATAAACGATAGTGTTTTCATGTAGCACAAGAAGCCTTCTTCCATTGACGCTGCCCAATAAGCGTCTTTTATGTGTATATAAGGTAATGATATACATTCCAGAAAAGCTGATTTATATGCAGGCAAATCGTGAAGTGAGTCAGCTTCTACAAAAGCATGCACTACAAATAAAACGACAAATGAGATAACCACAAATGCATTAATTTTTCCGGCAGACTTCTTAGTATATGCTCGCAAGAATAAGCCTAAAATTAAAAGGAATGCAAAAACACTAAATAAAAGAACTACACCATTTTCAAACATGAGATATTGCTATTTTAACTTACTATATAATTGTTGATACTTCTTAGAACACTCTTCCATACTATAAGCGCTAAAACTTTCTCTAGCATTCTCACTCATTTGTCTAAGAATATCATTATCAGTTGTTAAAAATCTTTTCAAAGCCTCATAATACGCTGTTTCTGAAGCATCATGACTCAAGAAGCCATTTTTACCATCAACTATGGCATTGGGGATTCCTCCAACGGGTGTACATACAGGAATTGCACCGACAGCCAAAGCCTCGATTAAAGAGATAGGCATTCCTTCATATTCAGAAGATAAGGCAAAAGCATCAGCTTCTTTTAGGTACTCAAGAGGGTTCATACGTTCACCCAATATATGAGCACAAGGGGGCATATATTGGGTTACTTCACTGACAATTTGTTCGTTTTCTGTAGAACCAATAAAAAGCAAGGTAAAATCATAGTTCTCATCATACAATCGCTTGGCAACTCTTGCCATCATCGGAATATTTTTTTGAGGCTGAAAGCGAGCAAGCTGTACTATCACCCTTGACTGGGTTGATTTTTTGTACTGATTAATTTCACTATTTACTTTTTCATTTGCTTTTATTTCTCCACTTATAGCCCTACCATTCATTATTAAAGGAGCATCCCTTTTATAAAACCTAACAAAACTATCATGGGATTCAGGGGATATAGTAACTGCTTGCACCAATCCAAACTTAAAAACAAATTTGCGCAAAAGAACCTCAAGTTTTCCACTTGCTTCAAGCTGTGCCTCGTTATGCACCGTATGCACACCCTTTCCAAAAAATATTTGAGGGACGACTGTATATTGCAAAGAGTTTACATGAGAATGTATTACATCCGGTTTCTCCTTTCTGATAAATTGAGCAACCTTTATAATACTTCTAATAGAAAGGCCCAAACTTTTATGAAAAGTAACAACACGAACCTTACTATCTATTTCATCTTTATAGAATCCATGAGTTCCTACTAAATCATATAAAGTTAGCAAGGTCACATCATGACCTTGTCTAGCCAACTCATTGGACAAATCAACAACAAAGCGTTCTGCTCCACCAGAACCTAAATGAGGTATTACTTGAAAAATCTTCATATATGAAGGTTTTTATTTATAAATTTAAACATAGCATATATGTTTTGCGAATCTATATCCAAAGAAAATTTTTGCTCAGCATGTTTCCTAATACTTAACTTGTTACAAGTATTTATAGTGGCTATTAAATCATCTATTGACATATTATCATTATAACAAATAATGGAGTTATCAGCTATCATTTCATTATCAACCCAATAGTTTGCAACTGTATCACTAATAACTGGTAAGCCACAAGCCAAATACTCTGCTAATTTTGTAGGAGAAGCAACCCTATTCATAACGTCATCATCTCTCAGCAAAAATGCTACGTCTGCACAATTTAAGTAATCAGAAACCTGATTAAACGGTACAGATAGAGCAATTATATCATCACATATATAATCTAAATTCAACTTTGATATATATTCTTTTACCAAATCTAAGTCTCTCGTTAATATTAAGAATTTCGAAGATGTGACGTTTTTACGTATCTTTTCAAAGATTTGCATAGATTCTTCTATTTTCTGCCATTTCATTAGCCCTCCAGAATACACAAAGACTAAACAATCATTAGGTATACCTAGTTGTTGCCTTATTTGCTTTCTAACAGCAACATCATATCTAAACAAATCAGTATCAACTCCGCATTTATAAACAAATGCCTTTGATTCTATGGCTGAATACTTTTTTATTATATGTCTTTTCATTTCCTCTGACTGGCAGATAATATAATCAGCTTTAAGAGAGGTTGCACGCTCTAAATCCTCTAAATAATTTAATTTCCACTTATTAACATGAGAATTATTATATGTGTATTCTTCTGGCAATGCTCCATGCATATCTGCAATGAATACGCTTTTGATAAAGTGTTTGAATAACATTGCAGAATAAGAAATAGAGAATTCACCTATGATAAATTTAGGCTTATACGCTATATATATACAAAATATAACTATAGATGTCCAAATATCACATATTTTCTGCATTATCCAACACTTTCCAGAGAATGGCATAAGAGGGATATAATATTTTTTAAAAACATTGGACGATAACTTAAAGCGATTATCTTCTTTTATACGTATACCTTCTCTCATTGAATAAAATTCAACCTCTACGCATTTAGAATTTGAAACATTGCATATTTCATTATCAATATTTCTTATCCTTCGTATCTCACCAGAATTAGGGTTGCTAGAATAATGAAAATGTACTATCATGTTACTTATGACATTTTATATTAAGAAAAAAACTAACAATACGCTTACATGATTCTCCATCACCATAAGGATTAACAGCTTTAGACATTTTTTCATAAGCAACTTTATCTTCTAATAAAGTACTTACTTCTGTTACAATCTTATCATAATCAGTTCCGACCAAGTGTACAGTTCCTGATTTTAAAGCCTCAGGACGTTCGGTAGTATCTCTCATAACTAAAACAGGCTTGCCAAGACCTGGAGCTTCTTCTTGGATACCTCCGGAATCTGTTAGTACAATGGTAGCTTTTGACATTAAGTGAACAAATTCCAAATACTGAAGCGGCTCAATAAAAAAGAAGTTGCCCAAATTGTTCAAATCTGTTCCAAATACTTCATGTATAGGTTTTCGCACATTCGGATTCAGATGCATGGGATAAACAAAGTCCACTTCCGGGTATTTTTCAGACAAGTCTTTCATGGCTGTGACCATGCGAATAAAACCATCACCGAAATTCTCGCGTCTATGGCCGGTAATCAGTACCAACTTTTTACCTGCATTGAGTCGGGCAACATCATAACCGGCTTTAAGCAGAATATCATTCTGTTCCTTCGTTAGTTCTGCATTGTTTTTCAGTTTATCAACCACCATGTGAAGGGCATCAATCACTGTATTTCCCGTTACATAGATTTTTCCCTGTGCCTTTTCCTCCAACAAATTCTTTTCAGAGAGAGGAGTGGGTGCAAAGTTATATTCGGCAATACGACCCGTAATCTGTCGGTTCATTTCCTCAGGCCAGGGGCTATATATATTATGTGTACGAAGTCCGGCCTCTACATGGCCTACGGGAATCTGCTGGTAAAAAGCAGCCAAGGCTGCAGCTGTAGAAGTTGTGGTATCGCCATGAACAAGCAAAACGTCTGGTCTGCACGTTTTAAATACATCACGCATACCAGTAAGCACACGTGCTGTAACATCGTACAAATCCTGTCCCTGTTTCATGATATTCAAATCATAGTCAGGCTTCACATCAAATATGGTCAATACCTGATCGAGCATTTCGCGATGCTGACCGGTTACACATACGATGGTTTCAAACTCATCTCTATGTTTCTGAAATTCTTTAACCAACGGGCACATTTTTATAGCTTCGGGTCTTGTACCAAAGACTAACATTACTTTTTTCATATAAATTCATTTTTAAATAACCAATCAAATTAGAGCACATAGCCCAAAGAGCAAGCACTTTTCGGTGCCTACCTTTACTAACTTGTTAAGATTTAGAGATATTGTTATTAGACAGAAAGATTATTAGGACTAATTTTGAGAAGAAATTTCTAACTTATACTTAAAGTAAAAGCTTTCAAAATCATCCAGGTATGTCGGTTGTATGGTATCATAGCTATCGATAAAACAGAGTCATTCTACAACAGCTTTATCAATACCTAAATTTCTAGCCGAACTTACTCCTCCATTTTCCTTATAAAACACTTTTATGCGTTCATCTTTACCGGCATACTCATCACAAATTACTCCACTCCGGTCCGGTGAACCATCATCAACTAGCAATAGTGCTCAGTTGGTAAAAGTTTGAACAATTATGCTATCTATATAACGATGCAAATAAGCCTCAGCCTTATATACTGGCACTATAATACTAACTCTAGGTTCTATATTTATCGTTTCCATTTGTTACAAAGAACATTCATTTTATTTTTGACAAATTGTCTTTCACTAACTGTACATCCCAACCAATAAATAGAGACACTGCTGCAAATTACACAAAGTGTACAAATCAAGAAAAAGGACTGTACACTATGTTCTATATACAGATAGACTATAATTGGGATAATAGGTGCTGATAACGATACCTTTACTATAGGGAATAATACATCTTTTACATAAGGACGTAGCTTCATGCGAATCATAGGTAATGCAATACGCAAACGGGCATATTGGGTACATATTTCTACCACAATATGTACCATAAAAACATATTCAGGTGGGAAATCAAAAAGTTTTAATCCGATATATGCAATAGGAACTATTAGCAACAACATTGTGCCTTCTATCAGCTGAAATTTTTTCAATTTGCCGGTAGCATGTACTGACACAACGATTGGATTGGACAATGCACCTAACAGGCCACAAAACAGAATCAAGCGTAAAAAAGTAACCGTATAATCGGGTACTATACCAAGCCACCATTGAAGAACTTGCTGTGCCTCTAAACAAGCCGGGAAGGATATAAACAATAATAAAAAGAAAGAAAACTTAGAACTTACATTCAGCAATTGATGCATGTGAGCAAAGTCAGCCTGTGCATAACTTTTAGTCAATTGCGGATTGAGAGCCATTTGAAAATTTACGCAAAAACTTTGTACCACACCTTGAACTTGCACGGCTATACCACGGGCTGCATTAACCACTGGTCCAAAGAACATATTTAGTAGAATGTTCAAGCCCTGTGTATAACCCATCACAGCTAAATTGCCGTTCATTGTCCATCCTGCAAAAGTAAGTACTTCCTTAAACTGCTTGCTGTCAATTTTTGGCAATGACAAAGTTTCTTTGAAGTAACGTTTACAATACCCTATGTATATGATTTGATCAATAAGTTGCACACAAGCCAACAAACCTGCATAGAATATGAGTTTATCAAACGATACTATTTGCAATAAAAAAACAATTAGCAATTTTAAGGTTACATCTAAGATTGAAATGTATGCAAATGCCCCCATTCGTTCATGGGCTATGATACTTGCATTATAGGGAACACTGATAACACTGAGTAATGCCGTAAAAACCGAAAACTGATAAACCCCAAAAGCTGCATCTTCGCGCCCGACTGGCACTTGAATGTAAGAATTCAAAAACCATAATCCTACAGTTTCAGCCAATGATACGATGACTACAGCAAATAAGCAATGTATAGCTAATATATTTGCAAAAGTCTGTTTTAATCTTTCAAAATCGCTAAGTCCTAATGCATAAGTAATAAACCGAGAAGTAGCGGATCCTAACGACCCTGTAAGAAAGCCAAGCATGGAAACGACACCGCCCACCACATTGTAAACACCAAAATCCTCTACTCCCAATGTACTCAGAACCACTCTTGAAGTATAAAGGCTTACTGTCATGGTAAGCAACATTCGGAAATACAAAAGCAATGTATTTTTGGCAATACGTTTATTGTCTGCTGACTGATTTTGACTCATAAAAAATTATATAAACATTCAATTTAGGCCATACCCCAAAGAGTAGGTACTTTTCGTAAGCAGTCAATTTAGGGCATACCCCAGAGAGTAGGCACTTTTCGGTGCCTACCTTCACTCACTTGTTAAAATTTAAATTAATTTTTAACGTTAAGGACTATGCTAGTCCGATACAAGAGGGTAAGAGAGAGGAATAATCCCTACAACCCTCGAAGATTTTTGTGAAAAATTTACCAAAGCAACTCCATACGGAACTGCCATGAAGTTTCACTGTGCTGATGATGCTATGATATGTGGCCGACATTTGAGCGCCAAGGTCACTTCTATTACTATGTGGCAGATATCCTTGTACCATTTGGAAAAGGGGTTGTAAAGTACATTGTTGTTCAAACAGAAAGACTGTAAGGACTGACCATGAGGCAATGCTTCTGACTGATACTTAAAGTAAAAGCGTTCTAAATCTTCGTTACTGTACATAATTATATTACTTTGTTCAGCTGCAAAGATATAAAATCGTTTACTGAGCCCTAATTTGACTGCTTACGGCTATTGCTCTACTTACATTTGTTAATTTTTAATTTTTGAATCAGAAAGCCAACTGCTGATTCGCATTATTATTAGAATGAAAGAAAATTATAAGCCAACAAAGCGTTAACGATTATGAACGATAGTATTGTTAACATCTTTAAAATCATGTAAGTTAATCCAATTGTCTAACTTTGCTTCTACATGGTTCTTTAAATTTCTATATTCATCTGCATTCTCATTGTTTTCTTCTATCATCTTTTGAATAACACATATTATATTTTTTATAATACTTAAGTCACATCCAGTAAGACTTAATTCACGTAAAGATTCTGAAGAAGGTTCCATTGTCCTTAGCTGAAATTCACTTATTATTTTACGATTTTCACATTCTTTACCCATAAGTAAATTAACTCTTTCGTTAAACAAATCTATGTCTGCCATCATTGTTTCATCCCAACTTGTATTCGACAGGTACAGGATATGAACAATATTGAAATTTTGCATGTCTGACCAAAATGTCATTGTTGTTGAATTCATTATTTTTTTAAAATTGTTAGCAATCAAATTAACGCATACTTCAAAGAGTAGGCACTTTTATCTGCCTACCTTCACTGACTTGTTAAAATTTAGATTGATGATTAACGTTAAGGATTTTTCAAGTCCGATACAAGATGGTAAGAAAGAGGAATAATCCCTGCAACCCTCAAAGTTTTTTGTGCAAAAAATCAGCGGAATTAATCTGCATTCTTCCTCCTGTTGCCAGCAGTTTTCTTACCTGAAGCACTGGCCGCTTTAGACTTGCCCGACTTTGAACGTTTAAAGTTTGAAGAAACTTCTTTTGATAAAGCCAATTCTTCTTCGAGAAGACGGTTTTCACGTTCCAAAGCTTCTTTTAAGGCACGTTCCTGCTGAATTTCAGCACAAATGGTATTTTTCTCCACATGCATGTCTTTCAACTCATCGTTCATTTTGGCCAATTCTGCTTTCCTTTTGGCCAGCAAATCCTTCATATCGTCATACACTGCACGCATCGCACGTAAATCAAAACGCTGACTTTCGTTCTGTGCTATCAGATGCGCAATGATTTGATCTCGTGGGTCGGTTGACATACCTTATATATAAATACCTAGTCTCTTCTGAAAATATCGCGAGTATATACTTTATCCTGCACATCATCCAAACAAGCATCGTAGCGATTGGCAATGATGGCTTGGCTTTGTGATTTGAAGGCAGAAAGGTCGTTGACTACTTTGCTGCCGAAGAAGGTGGAGCCACTTTCTAAGGTGGGTTCGTAGATGATTACTTCTGCACCCTTGGCTTTGATGCGCTTCATGATGCCCTGAATGGCCGACTGGCGGAAGTTGTCGGAGTTCGACTTCATGGTCAGGCGGTAGACACCGATTACACAGTTGGTGGATTCCGTGCCATACTGATTGTTGCTGGAATAGTCGTACCAGCCTGCCTTGCGCAATACTGCATCGGCAATATAGTCCTTGCGCGTGCGGTTCGATTCCACGATGGCCGACATCATGTTTTGCGGAACGTCCTGGTAGTTGGCCAGAAGTTGTTTGGTGTCTTTGGGGAGGCAGTAGCCGCCGTAGCCGAAGGAGGGGTTGTTATAATGGGTGCCGATACGGGGGTCGAGGCCGACGCCTTCGATGATGGCACGGCTGTCTAAACCTTTGACTTCGGCGTAGGTGTCGAGTTCGTTGAAGTAGCTGACGCGGAGGGCAAGGTAGGTGTTGGCGAAGAGTTTTACGGCTTCGGCTTCCTTCATGCCCATAAAGAGGGTGTCGACGTTTTCCTTAATGGCTCCTTCCTGCAGGAGGGCGGCAAAGGTTTGGGCGGCTGCTTGCAGCATTGCTACATCGGTGACGGATTCGATGGCTGCATTTTCGGCCTCGAATTCAGGTAGGTTGATGATTTTGGGATAACCTACAATGATACGGCTGGGGTAAAGGTTGTCGTAGAGGGCTTTGCTCTCGCGAAGGAATTCGGGGGAGAAAAGGAGGTTGAATTTCTTGACACCTTTCTGCGCGTACTTCAAATAGAGGTTGCGGGTGTAGCCTACGGGGATGGTGCTTTTGATGACCATCACGGCATCGGGATTGACTTCGAGCACAAGGTCGATTACTTCTTCCACATGGCTGGTGTCGAAGTAGTTCTTCACCGGGTCGTAGTTCGTGGGAGCGGCAATGACTACAAAGTCGGCTTCGGCGTAGGCTGCTCTGCCATCGAGGGTAGCCACGAGGTTCAGAGGCTTTTCGGCCAGATATTTTTCGATGTAATCGTCCTGAATCGGGGAAATCTTGTTGTTGAGTTTTTCCACCTTTTCGGCTACTACATCTACAGCCGTTACCTGATGATGCTGGGCTAGCAGCGTGGCTATGCTCAGTCCGACGTAGCCGGTGCCGGCTACGGCTACTTTAATGTCTTTGAAATCGCGCATATATTTGTTTTTTATCAATCTAATAAATACTTAAGTTCACTTTCCTCCAGAAATATCCCCTCCCCTACTCAAACAAATACCCATAGTTTGTGCGGAGTTCGTCGTAGGCCGATTCGCTGCGTTGGCGGGAATCGTCGGTGGCGGGGAGTGTGGAAATGAGGTGGGAAAGTTCTTGGAATACTTTTTTTCCGGCTTCGAGGATGGGGAGGAGGTTGTCTTTGAAATGGTCGAGGAAGGGGGCGTAGTAATAGCCGATTTCTTCGATGATGAAACTGAAAATTTCGAGGGCGTCCTTCGTGTCTAACTTCTTGCGGAGTACGTCGGAGAGGGTTTGACGACGAAGCATTTCGATGTTTTCAGTTTGAGCGGTGACTTCCTGGGGGGTGCGGACGGGATGAAAATAACGGTCGACAAAGGCGTTGCGTTCGTGAAGGTTGCGCTGGTAAAAGGCGGGAGCGGATGAGGGGGCGACGGGCTTTTTGTCGACTTCTTCAAACCGTTCGGCATGAATACCGGATATAGCAATGCTCATGCCGCCTACGTCCATCACTAACTTGCGGTCGCGGGCTATGCGGATAACGTAACCTTCGAGACCGGCATATTCGCCGGTGGTTATGCGCAGCAGGGTGCGGTTCTGGGCATAGTAAACGAAAGGACGCAACAAAAAGCGGATGCGGTCGGGGTCGGTTTCGGCTATGCGCATGAAAGGCTCCATCTGACTGCAGGGTATGGTGGCTACACGTCCGGTACTGCAATTTTTACAAAGTTTGTAACCGGGGATTTTTTCATCTAAATAGGCTTGCAACTTTTGCGGACCGCCTTGCAGAAACACCAGTCCGCTGACGGTGGGCGATACTACCTCGCGCAGGGTATTGTTCTTTCCGCGACGGGGTACGTAACGTATGGTTTTGTGTACGAAAAAGGTTAACTGATCGTTACGCAACGTGCTCTCAATGGCTCGTACTTTTTGATTGTGTACAAAAATGTACGACCACGATGTGCATGGGTCGGCAAGGATTTGAGTGGCTAAACCGGAGCTGACTTCAGGGTACGTTTTTATTCCTGAGCCAGAATGTATTTCTGATTCAGGAATGCTTGTGCCCTTTGGAAATGAAAGGTTTTCAGTGCATGGAATACCCTTCATTTCGTCGGCTGTAAAATGAGAATTCGAACTGTCCAGTGTCATAAACTCTCTTCTACTTTATGTGGTGTGATATAGCTGACTGCAGGGGTAAAGTAAAAACAAATGCTTCCGTTCTGTTCTGCGCTTTATTTGTGCAGCATCTCCTGTCGACCTCTCTATCGCAGGATAAAGGGGTCATAACTACTACAACCTTTTTCATACTACCTAAAATTGGTTTTTTGTACCGTTTATAGCGTGTCTTCTAAGAATAAGACACGCATTTATGACGCAAAGGTAGTGTTTTTCTTGCATTCATTATCATTTCAGCCAAAGAATTTTCCAAGTTTTTAGAATTTTATAGGGATTTGTTTCGCAAAACTTGGGTGCGTATCTTCCGTAATTTGCTGATAATCAAATACATACTGCCGGATACATGTTTTATTCTTAGAAAACATGCAGTAATTCAGAGCTTAAATACAGAGTGTGAACGCGCAAGCTGCGTGTAATAAAACCCGCTCCTTGCAACAATTGGAACACCCCATTCGTTATAGAACTTGCAAAACCTTTCACATATTTCCTAACAAAGCTAAAACGCAGCAGTTGGCTTAGTCGCTGAATTGGAGGCGGAACGGGCATTGCGGAATCAAACCTTGCAACGTTTCTGAACGCGCTGATTATCAGCAGTTCCGATTTTGTGCAAACTAGCTCGGAACTAATTTCAACTAGCTCGGAACTAATTTCGACAATCGCGGAACTAATTTCAACAAGGTCGGAACTAATTTCGACAATCGCGGAGTAAATTTTACAAGGTGCTGTTCGGTGCTAAAACCTTCGGTGAGCCGAAGACATAGATGTGTATAAATTTAAATAGTTTTCACTTTCCAATAACACAAACCATTAGCATTTCAGGCAAAAGGAGGTACTCAGATACAGACAGGCGGAAATAATTTGCTGACAAAAAGGCTACGAAAAAGACAAAAAGGTCGCGACCCTCCATTGGATTGGGTCGCGACCTTTTTGGGGATGCTACACAGAAAGAGCACAATTCATGCTGATTACACCTACTTCAAATTCTTGGTAAAGTAAACCATGTCCTTGAGCAAATGTCCTTCTTCAATAATCGGGTGATCGTAATGTAGGGTAAAAAAATCAGGAATGGTGTACGCGTAAGTGAAACCGCAACGTTGATAGAATGTCATAGTCGACACACTATCGCCGGTGCCGACATCATTTCCCATTTAGTTATTACGCTTCGCGCACAATGGTGCTGCCATTGGCCTGATGCGTTGCCAGCACCAGCACTTCGGCTATTTGTACATGTTCGGGGGCATTGGCAGCGTACAGCACCACGTCGGCAATGTCGTCGCCGGTGAGCGGCTGAATGCCTTTGTACACATTGTCGGCGCGTTCTTTATCGCCATGAAAACGAACGACGCTGAAGTTTGTTTCGACCAGTCCGGGTTTGACATTGGTGACGCGTACGGCGGTATGTGCCAGGTCGATGCGCAGTCCGTCGGTAATGGTTTTCACCGCTGCTTTGGTGGCGCAATATACATTGCCATTGGCGTAGGCGGCATCGCCGGCAACGCTACCAATGTTGATGACATGGCCGCGGTTACGTGCCACCATAGCGGGCACAACCATACGGGTGACATGGAGGAGTCCCTTGATATTGGTATCAATCATCGTGTCCCAATCCTCGAAATCGCCTTCATATTCTTTATCAAGTCCGAGGGCCAGTCCGGCATTATTGACCAGCACATCAATTTGGTTCCAGGGACTGACGAGCGACTCTATGGCATTTCGGGTAGCTTCGCGGTCGCGCACATCGAACGGCAGGGTCAGCACCTCTACGCCCGATTGGGTCAGTGTTTCCCTCATCTCGTTCAACTTGTCGGTGTTTCGTCCGTTAATGATGAGGTTATAGCCCGATGCGGCAAACTTTTGGGCGCAAGCCTGCCCGATGCCGCTTGTAGCGCCGGTAATAAAAGCAATTTTTTTCATGGTGATGGTTTGATTTGAATGGGATTCAAAGAAAATTTGGGTTCCCTTACGGTTTGTAGGGGTAACCACAGTCATTGTAGGTGGTTGCAAAAGTAGGTAATTTGAACGAGCTTACCAAGGTATTGTTGATTAAAAAAGTAGGTGAACAGGGGGGGCTAATCATACGTTCAAGTGGCTCAATAGAAAAAAAGCCTGCGGCTTAGGAAGTATCCACGACCGCAGACTTTTTTATATCCTAATAACGCTGTATGCTCGACAAAGCAACTGCATTACCTAAAGAACAATACCTTGCGAACCCGCTCCTTCAGTGCTGGAGTCGGCACATTGGGGGTATCAAGAAAAGCCAGCACAAAATTCTCCGCTAGAATTTCTTCCGGATGAATGACATAATTGGTATTCTTACCCACCCGCTGGGCAAAATCCTCGATATCCTCCATGCCATACACAATCACCTTTCCGTCTGCATCTCGCTTTGCCTTCATGTCCTTATCATACGGCACAAACGCCACCTTCACATATTCAAAGAAAATGCCACCGGTGTAAGGACGGTCGGCATAGAGATACATGGCACACTGCTCCACCTTGCCACCTTTCACCGTAAAGGGGCCATAGCTGTCGTAAGCCGCAATATCGGGGTTCGAAATACGGGTCTTGAGCAGTTCTGCCGGATATTCCATGCCATTGGGAGCAATGCTAAATCCTAAAGCAGCATACAGATTCTTTTTGTAGTCTGCACTGTTTCGCGTCAGTATATGCGACAATTCGTGCAAGAGCAACGTGCGGCGTCCTTTCGCATTGGCCTGTTTGATCCATTCGTCAGAAAGTGCAATCCAGTTGGCCTGCGTATAGCCGCCGGCACTCCCTTCATCTTTCATCGTCGACTTCACCAGCACCACCTCATCGGGTAAAGGCAAGCGGTAGCCTTCATTGCGGATAATCTGATTGAGAGCCAGCATATCCTGCCAAATCAGTTGCTTTTCCTGCTCCGTCCAAGCCCGCACTTCCCTTTGCTTGAAAGCAATCAGTTCGGCCTTGGTACCGGTGGTCTTTTGCAAGCGGGAATGGATGTCGAATTCGCTCCACCCGCGGGTGAACGCATCATCGCTGCCTAAGAGAGCCTGCGCCTCTTCCACTGTGGCAAAACGAAAACGGATAGTGTCAGCATACTGGATACTAGCAGCTGCTCCCTGGGCAACAAGCAGAAACAGCCCGCAGAAAATCATTCGAAATAAGTTGTTCATAAGTAGTATTTATCGTTGATGGTTTTAATTTTTTCCTTCATTCCGCAGCAAATTTATTCTTTTTTTGCTACAAGGGAAAGGAACAAACGGCTCCTTCGCGGTTGATGCGCCAAAAAGGGATGTTTTTTTCCTGGCAATAGGGTTCCATACGCCAAGCACTTTCGAAGCCACTCAATACAAAGTGCATGGGCACAAACAGGCCTACCTGAAAACGGGCAATGAATTGGCGGGCTCCTAAAGTATATCCGTTGCCAATGCGGGCATCGACGGGAAAGAAAACGACGTCGAAGCGGTCGGTGAGTTTGCGAATGTCCTTGAGTTCGCCCAAGTAGCGTTTTTCTTCGGCCAAGGGATTGACTTGCGTGCCGAATTCGGTTGGGACGCAAGTGGGCGGAGGGGTATCGGCCAAAAAGCGGGCATACCAGTTGCAGAGGTCGCCGGCATGAAACAAGCGTTTGCCCTCGACCTCGACAATCCAGCTTACGCCGCTATCGTTGCTGCCGGTGGCCCACACTTTCAAGTGTTCGTTTTGCCAACTTGCACCTTTGGCCAGCCACACGTCGGCCTCAGCTGCTTGTGCCCTGCGGTGTTTCAGCACGTCCTTCGAAAGCAGGTAGGTAATGCGGGGCACTTGCTTACGCCAGGCAAAAATGCCAGGGGTAAAGTGGTCCTCGTGAAAATGACTGACGAAGACGTAGATGGGCTTCGACTGGTCGGGGCGGAGTATGCGCGGAATGACATAAGAGGGGTCGAGCCAATAGTCGAAAACGAGCAGGCAGGTTGCGGTTTCGACCAGAAAACCGCTGTGGAAGATGTAGGTGATTTGCAAAGGGGTGTTCAAAACTGAGGTGAATAATGATTGGGGAAGGGAAAGACGGGACGTGGGCATCAGCGCTTTCTGATCTCCAGCGAAACATCGAAATAGGAGCGTTTGCCCTCGATGTAGTCGGCATAGAGTTCTTCGGGGTCTTTCCCCTTGAGTATGGCGCATTTGCCGCACGACGGACAATGGTTCAGACATTCCCATTGTTCGGCGACAAAGGCACGCCGTTCCTCGCGCGATGAAGTTGAGATGGAGGGAGGTGTCATTTTCTTTTTCACAAAATTAAATGGGTATGACATTTATGCGCTTCGGCTTTGTGTGCAAAATAGCTGTTTGAAACGCCTGCTTCATTGCACGTAAAGCCGAAACGCACTGGCATGCTGTGCAGCCCATTACGCTTTGCGCACCATGGTGCTGCCCATTGGCCGGATGTGTTGCCAACACCAGCACCTCAGCTATCTGCCAATATTCGGGTGTATTGGCTGCGTACAGCACCACGTCGGCAATGTCGCCGTCGGTGAAAGGTTGTTTGCCTTTGTAACAGGTAGGTTCAGACCCTCTACGTCCGAATGGGTAAGTATTTCCCTCATTTCGTTCAACTTTTCGGTGTTTCGTCCGTTAATAATGAGGTTATGGCCCGATGCGGCAAACTTACAGGCACAAGCCTGCCCGATTCTGCTTGTTGCACCGGTTGTGAAAGCAATGTTGTAGGTGATTGCAAAAGTAGGCAAATTGAACGAGCTTACCAAGGTAAACAGGGGGTGAATGCAGTAAGTGGACGTTCCTTATTATATTAAGTAGGTGTTCAAAATTATTTTATATAATTCTATCGAAGTATTTTTACTTTGCGAAGTCAGGCTGCATTCCGATTTGCGGTTGTTTGTCGTCGGGGCGTTGCCCCTATTGACAACGTATTGCCCTTACAGGGCGCGATAGTTTTTAAACCCTGGACATGGGGGGAACCCTGGGTGTCGTTCACTACGTTCACTTTACCCTGGGCTGAGATACCATTGCCCTTACAGGGCGCCACGGGTTCAAAACCTCCGATATTTGTTGGTGTGGACGTTTCGCGGCGCCACGGGTTCAAGACCTCCGTCGCTCTGCACTGCGGTCTCATATCCCGCTATGCTTCTGAGTGCAGAACAAGCAGCTACGGCACAATAACGCAATTCAAATGTAAAAATAATTATGAACACCTACTTACAGCAATAAAGATGTGCTGACGGCATCGGACTCTGAAGAATTAGCAGCATTGTGCACCTCGATAATCGACGCTTCGTATGCGCCAGAAATGGTTCCTTTCATCGCTAAAGATAGACCTTTTGCTGAAAAACTTGTAGCATTCATGCGATGCCAGTTGAAGGAACTGGATATTCAACTCCTTGACATTACTCAAGAGAAATATCAGGATGTGTTTCACCTTAAAACTGACGGAATTGCACAAATAGGACTGGCTTATACAGCCAAGGGAAATTACACTTATATGCGATTGGCCAGTTCACTGGGACCACTTGATGGTAAGTTACAAGCTCTGAGAAAACGATTCATTTAAAGATTTAAATAAGTATGACAATTAAAGAAATAACGACGCTCCGGAAGGCGGGACACCTTCAAGAGGCATTAACGGCTGCTGAAAACGAATTTGCCAATCATTCAAACAACTATACAGCTGGGGCACTATTTTGGTGTCTGAATGATTTGTTAAAACAACAATCTGGTGAAGATGATGGGGCTACTATAGAACGAATGCATGCGCTATACAATGACTTCTGCAATGGGGATGAATTTATGCAAAAAGCTATTGCTACTGCTGAACGACGAAGGCTTCCACATTATCAGGAAATAAAAGATGCTGTTGAAAATGCAAAAAATGGAGGAGATGCGATTACGTGGCACCACAAAATGTCTGAATGGTACCATGAAGGTAATCTGGGTGAAAAATTATACCCGGATTTTGGCTGGCTGATATATTATGCACTGAAGCAGACGAACCTTGGAGAAACCCAGAACCGAAAAATCCTGCTTAACCAATACCTTAAATTAAATTTGCCCCGCCCCTCTATCCTTCACTCTCTGATTCTTGGTGAGGCCATAAAAATTGAACAGACCACGCCTTTGCAATTTCGTATCAGAGATTTCATCCGGATTTGGGGACTTGAAAACCTTAGGACGGAGGATTGGGAACAATACAAAACCAATGAAGGACATACCTTGCCGTCGTTGGTTGAAAAACTAATTGGCGTATATGCCAAAGAACTTAAAACTGATGGTATAAAATCTCCTGATGACTTCAGCAATTTGGTTGACAACGCGCTGACAAAATATCCTAAGAGTCAGAACATGCCTTATTTCAAAGCTACGGTGCTCATCTCTCAGGGTAAAAAGGAAGAGGCCTTGGATTATTACAAGAATCTGATTTTGCAGTATCCTTCGAAATTCTATTTGTGGAATCAAACGGCAGAATTGATTGAAGATTATGATACAAAAATTGGATTGTTATGCAAGGCGCTTACCTGCGGTACGGAGGATGAGTTTTTAGGGGGTGTACGGCTCAGATTGGCTTCGTTACTAAATCAAAAAGGCCTTAAAGAAAACGCTAAATATGAACTGGAGAAATACAGGGAGACTTATCAGAAGCAAGGATGGAACCTTAAACCGAACTTTAGGGAAATGTATAATCCACTATTGACTGTTTCTGCTGTTGCGGACAACAAGGCACTTTATGCAGAGTTTGCAGCCAAAGCGGAAGAGTTTATATATAGTTCATTACCAACAACCATGGCAGTAAAGGTTGCAGAAACCCAAAACGCAGATAAAAATCATCCTGGCCGAAAAATTACAACTTGGATTTTCCGCTCGAAGAATGACACAATCAGATTGAAGAAACCTACGAAATTTGGCCTTCATAAACATAGCGCAAACGGAACATTCTTCGACATCAAGTTACAGGATCATAAGATTGTTTGGATTAAGCCGCATGTTGGCTCTATCAATGAATCGTGGAGTGAGCTACCCACGCCTAAAGGCATGAGCTTCGGAGACTGATGTCTCCTCTCTT
>ENA-OXEY01000279-OXEY01000279.1-human-gut-metagenome-genome-assembly--contig:-NODE-279-length-23380-cov-20.675284_pt1 | contig 23380 bp, 11 predicted proteins | sample MGYA00249365_ERZ652263 | MGnify/ENA primary metagenome ERZ652263 (study PRJEB26925, sample SAMN05826763) | human gut metagenome | biome: ENVO:2100002; feature: ENVO:00000062; material: ENVO:00002003...
GAGATAGGCTCCGGTCTCGTGGGCTCGGAGATGTGTATAAGAGACAGCATAAGAATAGTTCTGCTTCTGATACAGTGCATGATGTACCATGTGGCATCCCCATGCTCTCATCTTACCCCAGCAGTTAAGAACTGCTACCTTCTTAGCACAGAAAGGTGTTGTGCCTTTTACATTATCATACAGTGTACGGAACTCATCACATACCTGTGATACATAATCAATAAAATCCGGGAAGTCAAGTGCAAGCTTTAAGTATCCGCCGTATCCGATTCTGTCGATTGGCTTTCTTAAGATAGCTCTTCTTGCTGTTACCCAGTTATAACGTGCCTCTTTTACAGGATCTCCACCCTCATGGAATACATCCGGGAAGAAATACGGAAGAAGACGTCCTTCTGTATATTTTACTCCGTCAATATCGCTGATCAGTCTTAATGTAGAACCATTTCCCACACTACCTACAACTGCGTCAAGTCCAAGTGTCTTGAACTCTTCCATGAACGGCTCTGTTCCGATCCAGTGATCTCCCAGGAACATCATGGCTTTCTTTCCACACTCATGAGTAATGTCTACCATCTCTTTTACGATCTTGGCAACTTCTCTTCTCTGGAATGCCTGGAAATCCTGATACTCTTTGCTCGGAATACGGTACTGGTTGTTGTAGTATCCCTGATCGATAATATACTCAGCACGGAACTTGTATCCGACTTCTTTCTCAAACTGCTCTAAGATATATGGGCTTACAGAAGCTGAATATCCATACCAGTCTACATATTTCTCTCTTGCAAGTTCATCAAAGATCAGTGTGAACTGATGGAAAAATGTGGTAAAACGAAGTACGTTTACATACGGATGATCCTCAATAAACTTTCTCAGACGCTTCATTGTATATTCATGCGTCTTTGGCTGACGTACATCAAATGTGATCTGATGCTCAACATCTTTCCAGTCATTTGTAACTGCATTGTACATATGCACCGGATCCCACATAATATAAGCAAGGAAACTTACTGTATACTCATGGAACGGAACAGCAGCAAGTGTAACCTTTCCTGTCTCTTCACTGTAGTCCCATTTATCTGTCGGAACAACTTCTCCTGTTGTTCTGTCGATTACTTCCCACCAACGTTTGATATCATCTCTTGTATTCGGTTTCAGCATATCCGGGTAAAGTCCCTTCATTACTTCCACTTCAAGAGTTTCAGACTCTGCTGTATAGAAAGGTGTCATAACATACATCTGCTGAATTTCTTCCGGATTGGCTTCAGCCCATGCATTATCTTTACGAGTTGTATAATATGTTGAATAAATTTCTGCATCTGCATCTTTCAGCTCTGTAGGGAAATCTGTTCCATCGCAATCACGGATTGCATCAGCACCCCAAAGCTTCATTAATTCCAGTGTCTGTGGCACTACGTCCAGGTCAGTAGGAATTGTAACGAGTCCTTTTGATTTCTCCATTGAATTATCCTCTTCTATTCTTTAAATACTCTGATTTTTAGTTTATATAAGGAAATCTGCCGGTGGCAGATTTCCTTATGCTTTCTTATCACAGGTATCTTTCCTGCAATGTAGACAATTATTTATATTTGCTGTTGTAAAATGCCAGCAGTCCGACCAGACCTGCAAGACCTACGATCTCAGTAAGAAGACCCTTTGGTCCGATATTTCTCTGTCCGACAATGATAAGGCCGATACAAACAACGAAAATCACGATAACAACAATCGCAGTGATAATCTTTTTAGTTCTTTCATTCATTGTAAATACCTCCTTAACCTTTCAATCCACCCAGAGTCATTCCCTGAGTAAGTGTCTTCTGTACACACATATACAGAATCAGAACAGGAAGCATAACGATAACCAGTCCTGCGTACATCTGACCATACTGAACTGCTGATTTCTGAGCAGCCATCAGGTTCATAAGACCTACCGGCAGAGTCTTCAACTTGGCATCTGTCAGCAATGTCATGGAAATTACATACTCATTCCAGAATGACAGGAAGTTGAAAAGAATGATCGTTACGATACTTGGTTTTGCCATCGGGAAGATGATCTTAACCATTGTCGTAAAGTATCCTGCACCATCCACATAAGCTGCTTCCTCGAAGTCTTTTGCAAGACCACTGAAGTATCCTGACAGCAGGTAGATTGTGAACGGAAGTGCCGTTGCCATATATACAACCGCCAATATGAACAAGTTATTTAGGAAGAAGCCTCTTCCGATCATCTGTCTGAGTGACTTGTCCCAGTTGTTCAACATAAGGAAGATCGGTACTACGATGTAACTTACGTTGATGAAAAGTCCTGCCATGAAGAGCAGATTCCAGAACTTACATGTACGGAACTTAAATCTTGACAGTACATAAGCTGCCGGAAGTGCAACTGCGATCAGCATTGCAATCGCAAGTGCTGTAACAATCACAGAGTTCAGGATGTAAGATCCCATGTCTGCTTTCGTCCAGGCATCTACAAAGTTCTGAAAATAAAGTTTCTCAGGAAGTGTCCACGGATTTCCGTAGAATTCCTTATTCTGCTTTACCGATGCAAGGAAGACCCATGCTACCGGCACGATGATTGTAATTGCAAGAAGAATCAGGCAAATATACACAATCAGTTTACTAAAGCCAAACGGTTTTTTTGATGTATTCTTTTCCATTCCGATTCCCCTTTCCTTAAATTTCTACTTCCTGACGTTTTGTTGCAACGTTCAGCAGTCCGGCAAGTGCAAAGGAGAACAGGAATACTGATACACCGATTGCCATACCATATCCATATGAAGAGTTTGTATAAGCCTCCTGGTACATATAGCTCAGGAATACGCTGGAAGCTCCGTCCGGTCCACCACTCGTCATTGCTGTAACGAGAAGGAAACTCATGTTGATCGTACTGATTACGAAGAATGTAAGTGTTGTTCTGATATTTGTCCAGATCAACGGAATCGTAATTGTAAAGAACTGATAAATCTTACCTGCTCCTTCAAGGCTGGCAGATTCGTACAGACTCTCTGATACGTTCGCCATACTTGCCATATACATTACCATGTAATATCCAATGGCCTGCCATACCATGGCGATCACAATACTGTAAATAACTACCTTCTGATCACCAAGCCAGAGGATCTGATCATCACTGTGCTTGAAGATTCCGATGATGGAATTCAGAAGTCCTGTATTTGGTTTGTAGATAGCAGAAAAGATAGCACTGATAACTACGATTGAAAGGATATTCGGGATATAGAAGATTACTCTGAAGAATCCCTGTCCTTTGATTTTTTCTCTTGAAAGTATGTATGCAAACACTAACGCAAATGCAAATGTAATGATCGTAACTAATACAATCAGAAGAATCTGGTTCTGGAACGCCTGATAGAACTTCTGATTCTGTAACAACGATTTAAAGTTGCTCAGTCCTACAAATGTCTTGTTATCTGTATATCCGCCCCATTTATATAAGGAAATACGGAAGATTTCGATCGTAGGAACAATCATAAATAAGATAAATAATATTGCTGCCGGGGCCAGGCAACAGAATACAAACAGCCCCTTGCCTTTTCTTTCTTTCATTGGTTCATCTCCAATTCTATAAATCCGTTTCATTGAATAACCGCCGCCATCCAACGGCTATTCATACCGTCATAGCAGATATCGGCATTAAAACAGGCGGTGAAGAGATTTCACCGCCTGCCTCACCTGTGAGATTCCTTCCAAATCATTTTATAGTTGTAAGGAAATTCCCGGTAACTTATTCAGATTATTTTAAAGCAGCACGAAGTTTGTCGCTATCTGTCTTAATCTGATTTACCCAGTCGTCTTCTGTCTTGTCACCAGTTACAAGAGAGTTAACCGGATCAAAGAATGTTGTACGAACTGTTACACCTTCTACTGGATCTGTTGTAGCGAATGCATCCATAACAGCTACAGCACCTGTATCATAGATTGAGTAGTACAGTTTGTTGTCTCCGTCAAGCTTGTCAGACATTCCTTCGATTGGCTGGATTGCTCCAGATTTAGCGAAGATCTCTGCTGCTGCATCAGAGTACATATAAGCGATAAATTCTTTTCCAAGATCTTTGTTCTCAGCACCTGATGGCATCCAGATCTGCTCGAAGAATGTATAGGAAGCTCTCTCTCCGTCTTTCTCTACTGCCGGAAGAGCTGTGAATCCCCAATCGAATCCGTCTGCTCTCGGAGCGTCTGCCATCTCACCGATTACCCAGTTACCATTTGGCATGAACAGAGCTTTGTCATCAAGAACAAGCTGCTGGTTGTTACGGAAGTCATTGTCGTTAGCATTTGCTGTTGTTGTAGGCTCAACGTGAGAAGCAAGCTGTGTAACGATATCGAATGCCTTCTTAGCTCCGTCTGTATCCCAGATTCCTTCACTATAGTTCAGAGCCTTTGTGAAGTCTTCTGATCCCATTGTCTCATGCAGTAATGCATAGAAGAATGCATCAAAGTATCCTGTTGTAGGATATGTGAAGAGTGAGATTCCTTCAGCTTTTGCCTTGTCAGCAAGTGCCCACATGTCATCCCATGTCTCCGGTACATCCCATCCTTTTGTCTTGAACAGGTTTGCATCGTAGAACAGTCCACATGGTGAGTAGAACATTGGCATCAGGTATGTCTTTCCGTCTCCGTAAGGATTAACGATGGAGTTCTCTGTGAATCCTGGAAGGATCTTGTCTCCAACCTTAGCGTCCTCACCCGGTACAGTCATATCAAGAACGTCTGTAAGTTCCTCTACGTTGTTGTCCTTGATGAATGTCTCTGTGATAGCTGACTCAGAACCAACAGCTCTCATGATTACGTCCGGATACTCTCCAGATTTCATCTGTGGCTGAATGATATCCTCGATGTTCTTGTCGATTGTAAGTTCAACCTTAACACCTGTCTCTTTCTCGAATGCAGCCGCAACATCGTTCCACATATCTGCACCGTATGCTGTCTCAACTACTGCAACCTTTACTACCTTATCACTGTCTGAATTTCCTTCAGATTTCTTGTCTCCACCATTGGATCCACATGCTGCAAGTCCGAAAACCATAGTACCTGCAAGCACAAGGCTGATAAGTTTTTTCTTTTTCATTTAAATAGTTCCTCCTTATAACTTTTTCCAGTTTTACTTGGTATGTCTATCATATACTATTTCTCCCTCTTTTTCAACCTTTCTTTTTGCCTTTTTTTTTATAAATCTTGCTTTTTGGACTATTTCCCAATATCACCATATCTTATGACCCCCAAAAATGTTTTTTCATATTCTTTTGTTATTTTTTCACACACTGACATAAAAAATGTTCCTTTTTTTTGCTAAACTCTCCCGAATCCTGTTGAATCAACCTCTAAATTTCTTTATAATATTTGTATAACCAGTTGAAATCGTTTTCAAGACAATATTTCTAAATTTTGTGGAGGACACCTATGGGTAATATACGACATACTTTTACTTCCCCCTTAAGGCATGACCACACCTGTCATCTTCTGTATTCTACCTATTCAAAATATGAAGAGGACTGGAGCAGTTATCCGCACACACATTATTTTACAGAACTTTTTTTTGTGCTGTCAGGAAGTGGCAGTTTTCTCGTTGAAGACGAAACCTTTCCGATCGCAAAGCACGATCTGATCGTGATCAACCCGAATATCACCCACACCGAAAAATCCAGCCTCGAAGACCCGCTGGAATATATTGTACTGGGTGTGGATGGTCTGAATTTTGTCATTGACGATGCAAATGAATATCTTCTGTTCCATTCCGATGAAATGAAAGACCGGCTTGATTTCTATTTCCGTACGATCCTGGAAGAGACAGAGAACTCGCAGAAAGATTACGAAAAGGTCTGCCAGAATCTGCTGAACATCCTGGTCGTCCATCTTTCCCGCTACGCTTCCTCTTCTGTAGAGATTTTTCCGTTCCATAAGATGGAATCCCGCGAATGCAGCCGGGCAAAGCGTTATATTGATTCTTCTTTCCAGGAAAATATTACATTGGATAAACTTGCAGAGATTGCACAGATCAACAAGTATTATTTTTCTCATACTTTCACAGAAACCTATGGGATCTCTCCGATGAATTATCTGACCCAGAAGCGGATCTTTACCAGTCAGGAACTGCTGACTTCCACCGATATGAGTCTTGCACAGATTGCACAGCAATGTGGATTTTCTTCCTCCAGTTACTTTACGCAGTGTTTCCGTAAATCCTGTGGTATGACACCGACTGCCTACCGCAAGCAGTTTCTGCGAAACCAGTGATCCGAAAATTTCTCAGACGAAAAAGGAGTACCGCACATCGCGATACTCCTTTTCTTTTACAGAAAATTCTTAAATTTTCCTTTTTCATCTTACCTTTCGGAAAGAATCTTTATCTTCTTTTACGTCTGCGTGTCACAACTGTAACAACAGCACCTGCTGCCAGCATTGCCATAGCTCCCCACAGAATCAGCGGAGTAGCATCTCCGGTCTTTGCTGCTTTGTCGGATGAAGTTGTTCCGGCATTGGTTCCTGATGTAGAACCTGCGGTATTATTTCCTGTATTGTTGCCAGTATTTGTACCGTTGTTGTCACCCTTGTTGTCGTCACCCTTATTATCGTCGCCCTTGTTGTCATCGCCCTTATTGCTGTCGTCACCTTTGATCTTTGTAACGATCACATCCACGCTGACTTCAAGACCATCCGGATTTTCAAACTCATCACCAAGAACAAGTTCTCCTGTCAATGTATAAGTTCCCGGAACATCTGACTTGTAAGCACTCAGATCCCAGTCAACATCAACCGTTGCGGTTGTTCCATCCTTAAGTTCTACTTCAACCTGTCCCGGAAGTCCGAGATCTGCTGCAAGAGTTCCTTCTTTTACAGAAATATCATCCAGTTTTGCATTTACAATGGATTTAATTTCTTTCTTCGTTTCCGGCTTCGGCTCTTCTGCCTTCTTCGCAACTGTCACTTTTACAGAAGCTGTCAGGTTCTTCGGATTTGTAATATTATCTGCAAAGGAAAGGGTTCCTTCCAGAGTATAATCACCTGCCGTATTTCCATCATAGCTGTCTGTATTCCACGTAACACTTGCTGTTCCGGTTGTTCCGTCTGTATAGGTTACTTCTACCTCTGTCGGAAGATTCAGTTCTGATACAGCCGTTCCGTATGCAACTTTTTTCTTATCCAGTTTTGCAACAGACTTGATCTCATACTGCTTCTTCGTAACTGTTACCTGGATAGAAGCTTTCACGCCATCTGGGTTCTCCATGTTCTCACCCATTGTCAGGGTTCCTTCCAGTGTGTAAATTCCCGGTGTTGTCTGATAATCACCTTTCGCCCATGTTACGGCTACTTCTTCATTCAGATTTCCTGTCACTGTGACAGTTACTTTCTCCGGTAATTCAAGATCCTTAAATGCAGTTCCTTCTTCTACAGAAATTCCTGCCGGATTTGTTACGCTGAGTACATTCTTTGTTGTCTCACCACCACCGTTATTCTCAATCGTAAATGAGAACTGTTTCGGAAGTACTGACTTTCCTGCTGCTGTCTTTGCAACGATCTTAACAACATAGGTACCGTCATTCAGATCGCTGAGTGCGAACTCTGTCTTGGTTGTATTGCCTTTCAGCTCACCGTTTACATAAATGTCATAGCTTGCGAAGGAAGAACCTTCTTTTAATGTCCATGTGAGTTTTACAGAATCATCACTGACCGATGTCTTTGTAATGGACTCAATCTCACCTGCTGCTGATCCGTCAGCAATCGTTGTTACATTGCTGATCTCAATCGCTTTCGCTGATGCCTCACCTGCATTGTTCAGGGCATATACTTTGAAGTTGTAAGTTGTTCCCGGTGTCAGGTTTTCCAGTGTTGCGGTTGTGCCGCTTACTGTCATCTCGATTCCGTTCTCTTTATCAACGACTTTATACTGTGCTGCTCCTGAAACCTTGTCCCATCTCAGCACAACCTTTGTGCTTTCAACAAGAACTGCGGAACCTGTCTGGTCTTCTACTACAGGAACTGCCGGTGTGCCAAGTGCTGTGATTGCCGCATCCAGTGCTGCTTTCTTTGCATCCACAACATCCTGTGTTGCATCCGCAGCATTCATTGCCTCAACTGCTGCATCATAAGCCGTTTTAAATGCATTCCATTTTGTCTCTTCATATGCTGACTTAGTAAGTGCCGCACCTGTCTCAATCGATGTCTGGAGTGCTGACTTATCAGCCGTTACACCTTCACCCGGTGAAAGGATCTTCAGGTAATCCAGGTTGACCTGATATTTTCCATCACGTGCAACTGCTACACACTTGATCGTATGCTCACCATTCGTAAGATCCGTCTTGGAGAAGATCAGTTGCTGATTATCTCCGCTGCTTGAACCATTCAGTGAATAATTACCGATCTTTACTTTATCAACGTAGATATCAAAGCTTGCAAAGTTGGCATGCTTCTGAGAATAAACCTCTACACCTGTTCCATTGAACGTGTATTCAAAATAGCTTCCCGCCGCACTTGAATCATTTCTGGTTTCTGTCTTTGTTCCGCCATGATGCTTTGTCTGTTCTCCTGCCCAGTTAGACCATGCTCCATGCCAGGTGATCGCACTGTTCTTTGTTCCCGCTGTTCCGGATGCCAGTACGGTACCGTCTTCTACGATTGTCTCGACATCTGCCACATCCTCTTTTATTGCAACTTTCAGTTCAATCGTTCCGCTCTTTGTAGCATCTGCACTGGAAGTTGCTGTGATCGTAACGGTTCCGTTCTTACTTAAGAATGTTACCAGTCCGTTCGCATCTACTGTTGCGATACTGTCATCGGAGGTACTCCATGTAACTGTCTTGTCTGTTGCATCATCCGGTGCTACAGTCGCTTTTAACTGTAACGTACTGTTTGCTTTGGATACTGTAGTCATTCCGGATTTGGAACTTACTTCCACACCTGTCGGTGCTACCAGTGTTGAATCCAGAATTTCAAATGCATCCAGCTCGATCTTTGTATTGGAACTTGCTGTCTGCTTCTCATTGAGGACTTTCAACTGGATCGTATGGATTCCTGCTGTAAGGTCTTCTTTGCTGAAGTATTCTTTCTGACGTACTGTGCTTGCACTGTATGTATCAACAATGCCCTGTGACTCACCGTCAATCAATACTTCGATCTTGCCTCTATCCTTATTCGTACAACCGATCACCTTGATTCCTGTTCCCTTAAATGTAAGAGTCGCAGTCTCGCCGCCATTCGGATTCTGCAGATACTCGATCGTATCCATATAGTTTACATTCTTGTCCTGTGTCCAATTGCCCCAGTCACCTACATATGCGATTCTTTCATCCGCATTATCAATCTTGCCGGCTCCAACCGGTTCAACCGCAGTCACTGCTGCACTCTTTTCAGATTCATTTCCTTCTACAACCGCAGATATCTGATACTTCATTGTTCCAAGCGTCTTGTCTGCTGTTGTATCTGTATAAGTTGTTGTTGTCAGGCCTGTCTCGATGCAGATTACATCACCATTTTCTACCTGACGGTATACATTGTATGTTACATTGCTTCCCTCTTCTGCTGTTACAGCATCCCAGGAAAGTTTTACATTCTCACCGTCTGCACGAAGAGCTGTCAGTCCTGTCGGAGCTGCTACCTCAGCGGATGCCGGGATATCTTTTAATGTATAGCTCTTTCCGGCTTCTGTCGCGAAAGAGATACGGTTTTCTTTTACAGGTGTCACATCGACTACATTTCCGTCGCTGTCCACTACTGTTGCAAGAGATGCATTCTTTGTCTGTACTACTGCTTCTCCGCCGTTCTCGGAAAGAATGGTAGCAGTTGTTACATTTCCGTCTTTCCAGTCCATGGATACTTTAAAGTTGCCCTGTGCAACCAGTCCATTTACACTTCCGTTTGCCCAGTCATCCGGAACTGCCGGAAGAAGATTGATGTATCCTGCATTGCTCTGCAGAAGCATCTCAGCCACACCGGATGTATAACCGAAGTTACCATCGATCTGGAAATATTTCGGCTGATGATAATCGAACAGATTCGCATAGATTCCGCCGTTGAACAGGTTCTTGATGATCTGATAAGTTTTATTTCCATCACCCAGTCTTGCCCAGCTGTTGATTCTCTGTGCCATTCCCCATCCGGTACTTTCATCTGTACGGTTCTGCATGGATACCTTTGCTGCTGCAAACCACTCTGCATGATCCTCTGTAATGAGGTCTCCCGGGAAAAGTCCGAGAAGGTGGGACATATGACGGTGGTTATATCCTTCTCCGAGTGTAGCTCCACTTGCAGTATGGTTAAAGGTTGTCTCTGTATACCACTCTTTGATCTGTCCGCTGTCACCGACCTCAATCGGTCCTTTCAGATCTGCCTGGTTTGCTTTCCATGTAGCTACCAGATCTGCATCTGTTCCAAGGACTTCTGCTGCTTTGATTGTATCCTCATATAACTGCCAGATCAGTGTCTGCTCATACGTGTTACCACTTGTGACCGGTCCATGCTCCGGTGAATATGCCGGTGAAGATACCAGCTTTCCATCGCTGTCGCGGACAAGCATCCGATCATACAGTTTTGCCTCTTCTTTCATCATCGGATAGATATTGTCTCTTAAATAAGATGTATCTCCGGTATACTCATAATAAGCCCAGCAGTTCTGCAAGATCCACGGTACTGCTGCCGGTGACCATCCCCAACTGAAACTCCATCCAGGGCAGGTCCATCCGAACGGGTTGTTCTGCGTATGTGCCATGAATCCATTTTCCTCGCCATCGGCACTGGAAACTCCTGCATAAATTGCCGCAGTCACACGCCCCGGTTCTCTCAAAGCATCGATATAATCAACCAATGGCTGTGCACACTCTGCCATGTTGGTAGAATATGTCGGCCAGTAGTTCATCTGTAAGTTTACATTCATATGGTAATCTGAATGCCATGGAGAGTTGTTCGCTCCTACCCACAGTCCCTGAAGGTTGGAAGGAAGTGTCTCTCTGACATAACCATTTCCATCTGTCTTTGTCTCTCTGGAAGACTCAATGGTCATAAATCTTCCGTACTGGAACAGCATAACTTCCAGCTGACGTCTTTCAGCTTCTGATGCAGTTCCTGCTTTGTATGCGGAAAGAAGTGCATCTGTTGTCTTTGTTGAGACAGTCTGTCCAAGATTCAGATCAACACGGTTGAAGATCTCCTGATAATCACTTACATGATTCGCTTTCAGTTCTTCGTATGTCTTAACTGCTGCCTGATCTACATACCATTTTACACGGTTTGTCAGTTCGCTTGCAGTCTCACCTGTTCTGTAGCTCGGATATTCATCCTTATAATCTGTTCCCATGGAAGTGATGATCGTAACCTCACTTGCACCGAAAACACTTACTTTTCCATCCCCATCTGTCACCGTACCGGCATTGTCGGTAATAACCTGAGTCTGGGATGAAAATTTCATCTGGTTGTCTGTGAGCTGTCCGTTAATGGAGATCCGTCCATCTGACACGGTTGTATCCCATGTTCTCTGATAGCTGCTATCGCCAATCCCATTAATAGCACTTCCTCTGCTATTATCCGGTTCTACACTTACATCCAGACTGATCTTTTCAGAACCGTCTGCTGTGATATGTGTAACAATAACATTGTCCGGATAACTTGTGAAGTTCTCTCTTGAATAATGAGTACTTCCCTTGTCATAGTTTACACCTGCGATGGCTGTTTTCAGATCCAGGTCACGGGTATAATTCGTCACATCGTTGTTCGATGATACATTTTTGAAATCAATATACATATTTCCCCAGCTCAGGTAATATCCATATCCATTGGTTCCTGCATCATCGCTTACACCGACCAGGTTGCTGTTTGCAAGACTGATTGCGGAGCTGTCCTGGCCATTTGCGAAATAGTTGTGGATTGATGTCATAGTCGCTCCGTTATTTCCCTTGTTCTCCAGGTTACCTCCATTGTAATTCGGTCTGCTGGTGCTTGGTCCTCCTGACCAAAGCGATTTGTCATTCAGCTGGATACGCTCTCTGGTGATTCCGCCGAATACCGTTCCACCGATTGCGCCATTACCGATCGGAAGTGACTTTTCCTGCCAACCTTCGTAATACTTGGTAATGTCTGCCGGACTCGTATACCACAGCTTCAGATCATTGTCACCGGTCTGCTGCGTTACAGCGGCTGGTTCCGCATTGACCTGCGTTGCCATATAAGGCAGAGACGTCACAGCCATTGCTGCTGCACAGGCACTTGCAAGTACCCGCCATTTCATTTTTCTTCTCATAATACCCCTTTCTGATACGTTTCTGATGTATCTTAATTTATTGTCATGAAATTCCTCTGCCTTCGATTCCTATGGGCAGACTCCTCCCAATGTCCAATTATCTACATTATAAAACTTTTCTTTTGAATGTGCTTGTTTAATTTACTCTTTATAATCGCTTATTTTGTCAAATTCAGAACCTCTGAATTTACATTTTATTTATATTTTTTAAAAAAATATTCACATTTTTTGTATTTTTCGGTACATTTTTTCTTTATTTCTGTTATAATACAGATTAACGCTTATTAATTGTGCTTATCTATGGAGGCTTTTTTTACACATGAAGAAAAAAACTACTGTTCAGTCAGTAAATAAACATTCTACTCCTCCTGCTGAGGAGACTAAGATTCAGGAACACGAAGTACCTGGATTGATGACATTGTCCGATTCCATCCTGTCCGGTGCTGTTGTTGAATATCGTAAAGCCGGTTATAGTTTTGCCCGGCACTTACATACAAATATTGAGATTTATCGGATTCTTTCCGGTGAATGTTATATGGATATTCAGTCGGAAACGATCCACTGTACAGCGGGCGAATTTATCATGTTACTCCCCGATGTAGTTCATTCTTTTTATCTGAATGACACATCTGACTGTGAATTTCAGCATATTCACTTTAACCCTGAGATGTTTTCCACGATTGTTCTTGAAGATGAGGGAGTTTTTCCTATCACCCTGATGCATGCGATCCTCTTTTCTGCCCAGTTCTATTACCGGATGGAATCTGATCCAGTCATCGACGAACATCTTCAGAAGCTCATTACTCTCTATGCTTCATCCAACAGTCTGTTCTCTGCTGCAAATATTAACGTTGCACTGATGAACCTGATGTTGTATATCCTTGACCATACAGAGACAGAGCATGGATTTTCCGAACCACAGCTTCAGAACAGCTATGTTGCTTATACACTGAATTACATTCGGGAAAATTTTACCCAGAAGATCCGTCAGGAGGATATCGCCTTGCAGCTGCATATCTCTGTCCGCTATCTGAGTAAGATCTTCAAAAATTATATGGGGGTAACCCTTTCTAATTACATTAACATTTACCGGATCAACCGTTCCATCGAGTTAATGCAGAATACAAGTCTAACGCTGACAGAAATCGCTCTGCAGGTCGGATTCAAAGATTCCCAGCATTATTCTAAGGTCTTTATGAATGTAATCAATGCAACACCATCCCATTACAGAAAAGCGATTTTGAAATAAAAACCACAAAAAAATTCCTTCCAGGAAACCCCCGGAAGGAATTTTTTATTCTTTTATTGCATTGAAAATTCGGAACTCACTTCAGATTAGTTTGTTCTTCTTCTCCTTGCCATTACTGCAACGAGTCCTGCTGCCAGGCAAAGCATTGCCATTCCTGCTACATTTGATGTATCACCAGTCTTGGCTGCTTTCGCTACATTTGATGTACCATTTGCAGTACCGTTATTGGATGATCCATTGTTGAAAGAACCATTATTATTTGATCCGTTATTCGCATTGCCGTTGTTATTTCCGCCATTATTATCGGATCCGTTATTATCGTCTTTCTTGTCATCATCCTTATTGCTGTCGTCCTTCTTATCATCATCTTTTGCTTTCAGGGCTGCTCTTGCTTCTTTTACAGCCTGTACTGCTGCATCAATCTCATCCTGAGTTGCATCTGAATTCTGAAGAACTGCATTTGCCGCATCGATTGCTGACTGAAGAGCTGCAAGTGATGCTTCTGTATACTTGTCTGTTGCTCCGACAACTTCTGTTGCATCTGCAACCGCCTTTTCAAGCTCCTCTTTTACAACCGGTGCTTTCTTCTCTTCGAGTGCTGCCTTTGCTGCATTTACAGCTTCAACCTGTGCATCTACCTCTGCCTGGGTTGCGTTGTCATCAGCCAGAACTCTATTGGCTGCATCAATTGCTGTCTGAAGAGCTGCGATGGATTCTTCTGTATACTTATCTGTCAGGGCTGCTTCACCCTCTGCTGCTTTCACTGCAAGTCTCAGTGCAGATTTGTCTGCCTTCTCTTTCAGTGCTGCAATCTTAGCTTCTACATTTGCTTTTGCATTGTCAACTTCTGTCTGAGTTGCATCTGCTTTGTTGTAAACTGTCTGAGCTTCATCTACAGCATTCTGAAGTGCTTCCAGAGAAGCCGGTGTATAAGCGTCTGTCTGTGCGAGCTTCTCATTTGCTGTATTGATTGCTGCAAGCAGATTTTCCTTTGCAACTGTCATTGCATCTTTTGCAAATGTTACTGCAATCGTATGGTTTGCTGTTACGTCTGAGAATGTATATTCTGTTACAACGTCAACTGCAGTTCCATCTACTGTAAGGCTGTCTACATGATATCCGTCATTCGGTGTGATCGTGAATGCTTTGGATGTTCCTTTGTAAACATTTGTTGCTCCTGTCGGTGCGATCTTTCCACCATTACCTGCTGTTGCTGTAATTGTGAACTGAGTCTGGATGTCAGCAATCTTTGCTGTGATCTCAGCTTTCTTCGCATCTACATCTGCCTGGGAGCTTTCTGTTGTCAACTGCTTTCCTGCATTTACAAGTTCCTGAAGCTCTACAAGTGCTGCTGCAGAATATTTATCTTTATCTGCTGCATTGAGAATTGCCTCTGCATTTGTGATCGCTGTCTGAAGTTCTGTAAGGTCAGCTTCGTCTGCCAGTTTTACTAACTCGATATCGAATTTATCTGTCTGTGGTGAATCTCCGTCTGGTGCTGTAAATACAAGAGTTCCTGCTCCTGCAGTTGTAACAACCATGTTAAATTCAACAGTCTTTGCCTGAAGCACATTATTCACCTTGGAGTTCGGTGTTGCCACCTGACCGGCAGTGATCTTTCCATCCTGCTCACTCCATGCAAGTTTGTTCGTATCAGAACCACTTCTATAAGTTACTGTTACTTTATAAGTTCCTGCTACCGGTGCATTATAAGCATAAGCAACTGAATCTGCTCCTGTAGATGTCTTATTCAGAGAATTAATATACTTTCCATTGCTTGCCCAAGCTTCTGAGTTTACTTCGCATCTCCACTCTGTTGCTCCGCATGCCTCTGTAATGGTTGTCGCAAACTCTGCTTCCAGGGTTGCACTTGTTCCTGTCTTCCACGGGAACTGGAATCTGTCATCTGTTGTATATTGCGTACGTACTACAAGAGCTTCTTTAGCTGCATATAATGTAGAATATGCATTTTTGATCTGTGTATCTGTAGCATTTTCATTTGCTGCAACAGTCTTTGCTGAGGAAAGTGCCGCTGTAAATGATGTCCATCCTTCTGAATAAAGATGTTCTTTTAATCCTTCAGATTCTGTGATCAATGTATTAAGTAAATCTCTTGTAATTGCATCAGCATCAAGAATTGTTACTTTTGCTGAGCTTGCAAGTCCGATTACCGGGCTGCTGCTTGAAAGCTCCAGTGTAAAGTATACATCCCCGTCCATTGTCGGCACACGGTTTGCATGTGCTGCAGGGCTGATTACTTTTTCCGACTCGCCATCTGCAAACTGAACGGTAGAAATCAACTCTGTATTGAAATGCTTCTGAATCGCACTTCCTGGGTTTGGCTCAAGTTTCGCTGTGATTTCACCTGTTGTTCCACCAACACGCTTGATCTTGACAGCAAGATCACTGTTTTCGTTCATCGTATAGGTTTCATTTTCAATTTCGAGCATACCTTTTCCGCCATTGTTAATGACATAGGCTGCCTCGACACCGATTGCTGCTGTTGTCTTTGCTACCAGCTTCAGTGTATGATGTCCGTTTTCCAGATCCGCCGACTCAAAAATCTTTGCTCCTGTTGATCTTACGGTATCATGAGTATCAATCGTTGCAACCGGAGTATCCATATCATCAATATAGACATATGCCTGACCATGCCCTGGATCTTTTGTTCCCATCAGATATACTTTTGTTCCGTCAAACTCATAGGTAAAGCTTGCACCCGCTTTATTTGACCAGGTATTCTGTCCATTAATATAAGTAGTTCCCGTCTGTGGATTCCATCCTGAAGAACTAAATGTAAACTTCTTTGTATCATTTACACTTGTCGAATCCATTCCATCCGGAGCAGCCCCACTCAGCTGGAAGCCTTTGCTGGCTTTATAAACTCCAACTTCGCTAAGTTGCGGAACTTTTCCTGTTGATGTTCCGACAGTAATTCTTACCTGAGTTGCAGATATTGGTGATGTTCTGATCAGTCGTTTTGATCCAACCGTCACACCACTTTCCATGGTCTGCCAGCTTGCATTGTCATTTTCTTTGTATTCAACTTTATAGCTATTGATATGCTGTCCATTCTGGATTGCCTCTTCGATTGATACAACATCAAATCTCTTTGCAGAATCCCACTTAATCGTCAGGCTTCCACTTGTTGTCCCATCATCTGTTGTCCAGTATGTAGCATCATCATCATCCACTGCATTTCCCGGCTTGAAGTCAATATCATTGCCGCGGACATTACTTGCTGTAATTGTTGTTCCATCTGCTTTTGCAAGATTGGTTCTGAATGTATCCTGAACATTCTGGCCAAATTCCACAACACGATCCAGAATCGCCTGGTCTACTTTTCCCTCATTATTCGGAGGTACATTCAAAAGTAATGTTGCATTATGACCAACTGATCTAAAATACATCTCTGCAAGGTTTGTCAGAGTTCTTGGAGTATTTTTCTGTGTTCCCCAGAACCATCCGGATGTAATTCTTGCATCTGCCTCCGGTACTGTCCAGTGATTACCATCTTCATATCCATTGGAATATCCGTCCGTCGGATCTCCTTTGTAATCTCCGGTACGCTGACTGTCATCATTATAGATCTGACCATCACGGATTGTTGATTTTGCCCATGTCGTATTATCTGCAAAACCATTTTCATTTCCGATCCAGCGGACTGTTGTATGAGTTCCTGCTCCGAACAGCATACAATCTGCTTCATAATCTGCTTCTATTCCTTCATATTTCTGAATTGTCGCATACCATTTTTCAAAATTGTATGTCTGCGGTACATTATTGTAACCGTTCGCTCCATCCATCCATACTTCCACGAAATGCCCGTTATTTCCGTATTTCGGATTGCTCAGGATTTCTTTAAGCTGATTATTATAATATTCATTGTAGGCATTATTGATCGACCCACCATCTGAACCAAAGGTTGACTCTGCTACATCCCATGGTGAAAGATATAATCCCATGTCCATATTGGCTGCCGTACACGCTGCTGAAATTTCTGCGAGGATATCTCCCTCTCCATTTTTATAACTTGTACTTGCAATATCATAATCTGTATAAGAACTGTTCCAGATACAGAATCCATCATGATGCTTTGCTGTTACAATCAGCTTTTTAAATCCTGCATTTTTCAGTGTATTTACTAATGTTTCTGCGTCGAAATCACTTTCCAGCGTAAAAATCTCATCTGGAGTTCTTCCTTCATAAAGCTTTTTCTGTGTTGACTGGTCAAATCCCCACTCCAGTTCATTGAATGTATTCGGACCAAAATGACAAAATGCTGCAAGTTCATCCTTCTGATACTTATACTGATTTGCATCAGGTACTGTATCGTCCGGTGTTGGTGCTGCAGTATCTTTATCTGTGCAGTCCGCATCTGTTACGCCATTTTCAGCGGCATATACCGTAACTCCTGTTGTTCCAACAGAACTGAAAATCGTCGTAACTCCAAGAACTAAGCCCATAAGCATTGATAAGGCTTTTTTTCTCATGTCTTTCCTCCCATTATGTTATCAAAGCGAAGGAGATCAGCATTTTTCATAACCTCCCCCGCTTGTTTCTAAATTTCACATTTACAAAACTGCAAAGTTTTTAGTTCTCTTTTTTACGCTTTACTACAACGCCTGCTGCCGCTGCGGATGCTGCCAGTGCAAATGCCCAAACTGCTACGTTTGTCGTATCGCCTGTCTTAGCTGCTTTCTTAGTATTGTCTACCTTTGTTGTAGTCTTATTGTCAGACTTGGATGTGTTAGAAGGATTGTTCTTGTTGTCGTCAACCTTTGTATCATCCTTCTTATTGTCACCCTTATTGCTGTCGTCTTTCTTGTCATCATCTTTCTTGCCGTCATCTGTCTTCTTTTCTACAAGAGCATTGAGGGCTTTTGCGATGGCTTTATTTGCTTCGTCAACCTGAACCTGAGTTGCAGTTTCGTCATTCAGAACGGATGCGTACTGATCGTAAACTGCCTGCAGGGCTTTCAGTGATTCTGCTGTGTACTTGTCTGTTGCTGCAAGTGCTGCATCTGCCTTTGCTGTAGTTGCCTTGAGTTCTGTCTTATCAACTACTGTCGGATCAGGATTTACAGCATCTTTCTTTGTTGTAAATGTAGCTGCTGCCTTTGCGGATACATTGTTATTTGTATCAACAGCTTCTACCTCTACTGTGTACTCTGTTCCTTCTGTAAGACCTGTCAGTACATATTCTGTTGTTGCTACCAGTGTATCATTGACCTGAGTTCCGTTTACATATACATTGTATCCGGCAACTCCTTCATTATCTGTAGAAGCTGTCCATGTAACAGTTGCACCTGTCTTTGTAACATCAGATGCTTTTACGTCTGCAGGAACACTCGGAGCCTCTGTATCGGCTGCCTTTGCTGTTGTAAATGTAGCTGCTTCTGATTTCTCAGATTCATTTTCAGCTGCATCAACTGCTGTAACTTTTACACTGTACTCTGTAGATGCTGTAAGACCTGTCAGGTCATACTCTGTAGCTGTTACAAGTTCTGCATTTACCTTTGTATCATTTACATATACATTGTATCCAACTACGCCAACATTATCGCTTGCTTCTGCCCATGCAACTTTTGCTGTTGTCTCTGTAACATCTGCTGTTCTTACTGCTGTCGGAGCATCCGGTGCTTCTGTATCAGCTACTGCTGTATCAAGGTATGTGATAATCGGAGTAACATGAACAGACGGCTTGCTTGGATTGCTGTTGCTCTTTGTTACTACACGGATCACATCTCCCGCATTTACTTCGATTGCATCAAAGTTTGCCCAGTCTGTTGCTTTCTCACGGCTGGTCTGAAGTGTTACACTCTGCTTTACTGTATCATTAACAAGAAGGCTTAATGTAACTGTTCCGCCTGAATTTCCATTCTGACGAAGGTATGGCTCATCATCTTTTACATTGAAAGATACTGTACCGCTCTTCGGTGCTCTGAATGCCATTGCTGTTGAGATATCGCTGTTCGGCGGTGCGGAAAGCAGTCCGTGAACGCTTGTATCTGTTGTTGAAGTTGTACCCTGTGAAGCATCAATACCAGGACCATAATATGTATTCACACACCAGTTCGGCCATCCGTCTCTGTCAGATTCTGTCATATTTGTCCAGTCACCGGTTCCGTTCTTCTGCTGTCCAAACCATACATTTCCCTGCTGTCCTTTAACAAAGTCAAGAGTCCAGTTGTATGTGTTCTTCTGAGCGATTGTATAATCATTTGTTGTTCCGTCTTCAGCGGTGATACGAAGTGTCATGCCTTCTGCTACTGCATCTGTATTTGCCAGCTCAGTTCCGCCATTTAATACAGAAACTGTTGCTGTATCAGCTACAGTGATATTCTTTCTCATCTCGCTCACTGTTGTCGGATTTTTAGCTGTATAAGGAACGCTCATGGTTGTTCCTTTTACTTCATAATAAGCATCTTTCAGTTCTTTATCAGAACTTGCAACTACTGTATAAGTTACATCCTCCATTCCTTCATAAGAAAGAACGACAGTTGCTCCACCTTTTACGATATCTGCATCGCCAAGAACTTTATCACCATTTTTTACAGTAACTGTAACGCCTGTATCAACGATGATGTTGTTGCGGAACTGCTCTACTGTTGTATTCTTCGGAAGATCACTTACATTTGTTCCTGATATTGTGTATGTATTGGAACGAAGTACAAGTGCTGTAACTGCATCACTTTCTGCTGCTCCGATTTCCGGTACTGCTGTGATTGCATGTCCGAAGAAGTCATGATCGATCGTATAACCATTTCTGTCAACAACTACTTTACCAGCATTGATTGCCGGTGAGTTTGCTGCCAGTTTGTATCCGTCAAATTCTGTAGTAGCTGTTGGATCTTCATGTCTTCTTGCCTGCTTGTCCTCTGCTGCTGCAACCGGACCTGAACCTGCATCAACAAGTACTGCTGTTCCTGCGGATACCTTTACTGCATTTGCATCAGTTGGATAATTGGATACATTGTAGTACAGGTTGTTGTCGAATACTTTATTGTTGCTCGGATTCCAGTTTGAAACTGTTGCCGGTGTACTTCCTGCAAAATAGAAAATATTATTTTCTGCTGTAACCGGTCCACCATTTCCATGACTTCTATGCCAGATTGTATTCAGTCCCGCTTTAATATAGAAGGTATTATTGTAAACCTGACAATTTCCTGTATTTCCAGCAGGATCCAGCGGTCCCATATCTTCATTCTGGCTGATGTTGTAACGGAATGTATTATTGATGGACTGCGGTCCACAGAACATGATCGTACTTGCCGTATTACCGTGACTGTAGTTGTACTGATAGTTTGTTCCATCACCGTAGTCAGCATCCCAAGGCTGTCCGTCACCATTACCGCTGGATGCATTCAGCGTTGCGAAGCATTCATTGTACTGGAAAATGGCATTTTTACACTTCCATGGCCAGATACCTGCTGCCACACGTCCTGCTCCGACATTCTGCTTGCCGTTTTCCTCACCATTTGCGTTAAGACTTGGCTGTTGCTGTGAGTAGTCTGTTGTATTAATCTGTTCAGCTGCGTTCTCTGACACATTGTATTGAACCATCGGTCTGTCCAGATACATGGTTGTGATGGCATCTCCACCCACATGGTTCAGGTAGTTGTTCTCGATGACTACATTGGAGGAACCATATTTTGCCATTGTTGCATCTGACAATGCACCTGTTGTGAACTGACTCCACTGATAGGTATATCCAACTGCAATTCCCCAACGGTTTACTTTATCAAGAGAGCAGTTCTTGATCTGAACATCGTTGTATCTTGCAATTCCTGTTGTTGCCTCATTTGTCGGTTTCTCCATGATAAAGTAGATACCACCATTGGTCATGTGCTTATTATAGACGTTACCTGTTACATCATGAATGTAAAGATCATTCAGTACGATATGATCTACTGTTCCATTATCTTTTGCAACTCCGGCAACACCGGTTCTGTCCATTGCATAAGCATCATTGTAGTCACGTACATTACCATTTGAATCTGTTTCCGGTACTTTATCTGTCGCTCTGTTGTTCGTCAGTTCCAGACCATTGATCTCAATGTATTCTGTATCCTCAATCAGAATACAGGAAGATACTTCACCTTTCCATTTATGGTTCTGGTTATCCAGTGGATTTCCATAGTTCAGATTCCAGCGTCCCTGACCATTTGTATTGATCTGCGGTCTGGCTGCACTCTCATCTCCATAAGTTGAAATAACAACCGATGCATCTGCACTACCGCTGTCCTCCTTCGTAAAATGAAGTGCCTCTCCATTGAAGACAGATCCTCTCTTAAAACGTACCTGATCTCCTGGTTGAAGATTCACTGCATTTACCTGTTTCAGGGTTTTAAATGCATCGCCTTTGGAAGTACCTGTTGCATTTTTATTGGCATTTCCATTTTCGGAATCAACATAATATGTTGTTCCTGTTGCAGTGTTCTGTCCTTCAGCATTAACAGCAACTGCCGGCGTCATTGATGCAACCGTAGTTCCTGCAAGCAGAAGAGCCAGAGCACCGCTCATCCATTTCTTCTTCATAATATTGCTCCTTCCATCATTTTATATTCTTCAAGGTAAACCGGTTTACATCTGCCATGTTTCCGTCCACCTGAGAATCAGTTTCACGCTGCGTGATGATGTCATCATATTTCTTTTCACGCAACTCACGTTCCACCGCAATTCTTGCTGTCTCCAGATCAGCATTCTCTTCGCTGTCCCCGAAGATCCACTCACGGCTGTTGTAGTGTTCCAGTATCTCGTCCTCTGTCAGTTCCATGCCCTCACGGGTATCATCATTGCAGTATTTTTCTTTGAGTGTACTCATTTCATACTGGAGATAAATCTGAAAAGTATACTCTTTCAGTCCATAGACCACTTCCCCATTTTCAACCTTTTCACTCCGCTTTGCATTTTCGTCTTTCCAACGCTTTTCCAAAGCCTCATAACTGCTGTCTGATACATCACCACATTCTTCTGCAAGGTCATAGACCGCATGGATGTATTTCAACTGTTCCACTGTATTTTCCGTCAGAATTTCGTAGCCGTATTTTCCATCATACTTTTTCTCCCAGAAGCCATCTTCATAAACGGCATCATAGTCCTGCTGAATCTGCACCTCTGTATCATACTCTACAGATTTCATGCAGTTCACATATTCATCTTTACTGATTGTATGCCCCCCAACAGTTAAATCGAATCGATTATCAATTCTGTATCGGACGACCCCGGCAACAATTCCCGCAACCGCGATCACCAATACTGCAATTCCGATCTTCAGGAACTGCTTTTTTCGATTCTTCATACTCCGCATCCCCTCCTGTTCTGAAATCTTGTTCTTTCTACGCACGAACTCACCCACTCTGACTTAATACTATTATAACAACAGCAGAATTTTTCAACTCGTTCTTTTCGGTTGATTCCCACGCTTATTTTGTCTAATTCGGAACATTCTTTTTTATTTCTCCCTTGACTGCTTTTATTCTCTCTGCTATATTACATATAGAACAGCATGGAGTGTACTGTTTCTTTGCATACAATAGTGTAAAAAGTAATGCAGACCAGATGATACAAATGTAACGGAAAGATATGAGGGTGAGTCTATGAAAAGAGATTACTATGAACTGCTCGGACTGGCGAAAGGTGCTGATCCGTCAGCAATAAAAAAAGCCTACAGAAAGCTTGCTAAAAAGTATCACCCGGATACGAATCCCGGTGATAAAGAAGCTGAAAAGAAATTTAAAGAGATCACTGAAGCTTATAATATCCTGAGTGATCCTGAGAAAAAGAAACTTTATGATCAATTTGGTCACGCTGCATTTGACCAGAGCGGTGCTGCCGCTGTCTCTTATACACATCTGACGCTGCCGACGAAGAGGATAGTGTAGATC
>ENA-OXEY01000290-OXEY01000290.1-human-gut-metagenome-genome-assembly--contig:-NODE-290-length-22688-cov-47.593691_pt1 | contig 22688 bp, 13 predicted proteins | sample MGYA00249365_ERZ652263 | MGnify/ENA primary metagenome ERZ652263 (study PRJEB26925, sample SAMN05826763) | human gut metagenome | biome: ENVO:2100002; feature: ENVO:00000062; material: ENVO:00002003...
GAGATAAATCTCCAAATCAAATCTTCGTCAGAAAAGTTTAGACGACTTCAATAAGTAGGTGCTTAAAAATAATTCATGCATTGAATCTCCACTTGGCTGTGGCAGTTGCTGAATTGATTCCTAAACACCTACTTACTCAAATGGTCGTGTGTTACAAAACTTCGATTTCAGCAGGCGATAAATGCGTAATCGCTGCAATTTGCTCAATGGGGATTCCGGCTAATTTCATTTGGCGGGCCGACGACGCAATGATGGAGTGTTGTTCTGATAAACGCTGCTCCTTCTCAGCCAACTGCTCCTCTTTCTCAGCCAATTGTTGTCCTTGTTCAGCCAATTGTTGTCCTTGCTCAGCCAATTGGTCCTTTTGCTCAGCCAACTGTTGTCCTTGTTCGGCCAACTGATTCTTTTGTTCGGCCAACTGATTCTTTTGTTCAGCCAACTGTTCCTTTTGTTGCTTGAGTGCTTCTTCGCGTTGCATTATGAGTGTATCGCGTTCTTCAATGGCTTGAAAGAACTCCTCTTCGACGTTCATGTTTTGTCTGACTTGTGCATCGGCAGCAGCGGCTACCAATCGATTGATCAGGCACATCATTTCCGGGTCATCGCGGTAAATGCTTTCATCGATATACATAACCCGGTTGTCGTCGTCGCTTTTAAGCGTTTGATCGAATAGGCTTAGCACTTTTTCCAAGCGGTTGTTCACCCGGCTGTACAGTCGTGGAATTTGTACGATGATGCTTTCGTGCGTCAGGCTTTCGACAAAGGGGTCGGGCAATCCTTGGGTCACTTCATTGCCTTCGTAGTCGTACGAGCGATGTTTGACATAAAGAATAGGTTCTTCAATGTTGCCCACACGATGTCCGAGCAAATAAACGGCCACCATCGGGATGCCACGGCTCGACAAATGGTTGTCCTTCAGCATGTTATCCGGGTTGGCATATTGTGCGCCCAGGTATTGACGGAAGCGGAGCGTTTCGGTTTCGAGCCACGTTTTTTGCAGTTCAATCAGTACCAAGTGGGTGTGACCATCTTCCTCGCGCACTTTGGCTGCAAAATCGATGCGAAACATGGATATTTTGTCGCGATACACATTAGCATATTCGTGTTTACGCATTTCCACTTCCACCACCGTTTTTTTGAGCAGGGCAGAAAGCAGGATTTTCACTACACGTTCGTCTTCAAGCCAATATTTGAAAACGGTGTCATAAATGGGATTTGCAAAATACAACATGATTGCCTCCTTTCGTTACGGTTGTACCGATAAGTACTGTATTGATTTGTAAATACGGATTTAAAGGGGAAATACTTTACAGCTATTTATTATCCACGAAGATACCACTTTATTTGCATAAGTAGGTGCTTCCGATTATTTATTATAATGCTATCGAAGTAAAAATAATTCGGAACATCTATTTATGGAAAATAAATTTGCCTCGAATGTCGCTAATCTATTGTATGGTTTTCGCGTTGCGAGTCACCAAGTTAAAGCGCGGCAAATTTGCGCACCGATTTGTCCCATAGCGGAGTGGTTCGAGCCAGTTCGATGGCTTCGGCCGGAGTGTGTGCCACACGCCATATTTCAGCGTGCTGGCTACGCATAAAGCGTTCGTCGACGGCATGCTGCAACTGTGCGAGCAAGGCATCGAAGTAGCCGTTGGTGTTCAGGATGATGATGGGCTTGAGATACAGTCCCAGCTGTTTCCAAGTGATGATTTCGAGCAATTCCTCCAATGTGCCTACGCCCCCCGGCAGCGCAATGCAAGCATCGCTCATTTCGGCCATCAGTTCTTTGCGGCGGTGCATATCGGGCGTCACGATGAGTTCGCTCATGCCCGTGTGCTGCCATTGCTGGTCGATCATGAATTGCGGAATAATGCCTACCGCCTTGCCGCCTTTGCACAGGCAAGCATCGGCACAAGCACCCATGAGTCCCGTGCGTCCGGCACCGTTCACCAGCGTGTGGTTGCCTTGAGCCAGCAGCGAACCCAGTTCGCGAGCCGCATCGGTATACACTTCGGGCAGTTGTCCGCTCGAAGCAGCGTAAACAGTAATGTTCATGTATATGTATTAAAGTTTCAGAGTTTATGTAGTGAGCAAAAGCCCCTTATCCCTTCCATGCCACGTTGGCAGAGGAATGGATAAGGGGCTTTTTTTGTGTGTATATCAGTTCGGCAAAATCATTACAGACCGAAAGCCTGCTTGATTTTCTCAACCATGTTGAGTTTTTCCCAAGTGAACAATTCGACGTTCACCTTTTTGTCGGGTTGGCCAAACGAACGGAAGGTTTTCGTCACGCGGCGCGGTTCGCGTCCCATGTGGCCATAGCTGGCCGTTTCCTCGTAAATGGGGTTGCGGAGTTCCAGGTCGCGTTCGATGGCAGCCGGACGAAGGTCGAACAGCTGTTTCACCTTTTCGGCAATTTCGCCATCCGTCAGGTTCACGTGGCTGCGACCGTAAGTATCGACAAAGATAGAGATGGGTTTATCCACGCCAATGGCATAGCTCAACTGAACGAGCATTTCGTCGGCCACACCGGCAGCCACCATGTTTTTGGCAATGTGGCGTGCAGCGTAAGCCGCCGAGCGGTCTACCTTCGAAGGGTCCTTGCCCGAGAAAGCACCACCACCGTGTGCGCCCTTGCCACCGTAAGTGTCGACAATGATTTTGCGTCCCGTTAAACCCGTATCGCCGTGCGGGCCGCCGATAACGAATTTGCCCGTAGGGTTCACAAAGTATTTGATGTCGTTCGTTTCGAAGAGTTTTTTGATTTCGGGCGTATTGACACGTTCTGCCACCACGCGCGGAATCAGAATTTCGCGTACATCCTTTTCAATCTGTGCCACCATCTGACGGTCGGCCTCGTCCTGCGAGCCCGCTTGTTCGGCAGTGATGAATTCGTCGTGTTGCGTCGAAACGACGATGGTGTCGATGCGGCGTGCCACATGGTTGTCGTCGTATTCCACTGTCACCTGGCTTTTCGAGTCGGGGCGCAGGTAAGTCATCACCTTACCCTCGCGGCGAATTTCGGCCAATACATACACAATGTCGTGCGCCAGCGAAAGGGGCAGCGGCATGTAGTTGTCGGTTTCGTTGTTGGCATAACCAAACATCATGCCCTGGTCGCCGGCACCCTGTGCCATAGGGTCGGCCGCGTCTTTGCGGTCAACGCCTCGGTTGATGTCGCCGCTCTGTTCGTGAATGGCACTGAAAATGCCGCAGCTTTCAGCTTCGAATTTGTAAGCAGCTTTGGTGTATCCGATGCGTGCAATGGTATTGCGCACCACGTCCTGCAGGTCGACGTAGGCTTCGCTTTTCACTTCACCTGCCACAACCACCTGTCCGGTGGTAACGAGCGTTTCGCAAGCTACTTTTGAGTTGGGGTCGTAAGCCAGCAACTGGTCAAGTACGGCGTCAGATATTTGGTCTGCCACCTTGTCGGGGTGTCCTTCCGACACCGATTCGGATGTGAATAAGTATCCCATAGTTTTTGTAATGAAAAATAATAAGTAAGGGTTAGCCCGGCTTGGTGTTAGGCTTGAAACAGCTTTTCCCGTTGGCCCGGCGTAAAAAAAACAAGCCTGCTTTCGCATGGCGGAAACAGGCAGAGTGGGATTCAGCTATTGTTCATGTTAGCATCGTCAGCAGTTGGGGCAGCAGCGTATCGTTGTTTGGAAACGCCGGCCACAATGTGCACCACCTTGACCCGTAAAGTCGAAGGAGCACGTGTCCGCTGTGCGAGTTTTAGCATTGTTTTATAGAGGTTGCAAGCAGCCAAATCTGTCCTCTTGTCTGATTTCGCATGCAAAGTTAGGCATTTTTTCAGACATAATTCGTGTGTTTACAAATTTTAGGGTTCGTCTGAAATCTGAGGCGTGCAGTTTCAATCGCCACCTCTCTGTGGTAACTGTTAAACGGGATTCTTTGTAATGTGTAAAATTACATTAAAAAATGTCCGCACTTTTTCACTGTTTTTCAGCTGTTTGAGTGGCCGGTTGGCCTATTCTTGAAATACTCCGCGATTGTCGAAATTAGTTCCGAGCTAGTTTGAATTAGTTCCAAGCTAGTTGAAATTAGTTCCGAGCTAGTTTGAATTAGTTCCGAGCTAGTTTCAACAATTTTGGAACTATTGATAATCAGCGTTTTCAAAAGTACCATAAAGTCGGTCATCCATACGCAAGTTTCGCGCTTACACACACGACGAGGCAATCTTTCCGGTTTTACTTTTGTTCAGAAATTTGTGAATGCAAAACGCATACAAAAAAACCGCCTGCACAGCCTGATAGCTGTACAAGCGGTTTTGATGTGAGTGACTAATTGTTAGTCGGCAATGAGCGAGAACTCAGCAGCCGAAGCATAGTCCTGACCACTCTGTTCGTTGAGCGCACGCAAGCGGATGAAGCGAGCCTTAACGGGCTTGCTGAACATCACACGCTTCAGGTCGGCATTGTTTTCGAAAGTGCCTTTGTGAATGGGGTTGCCCCATTCCTTACCATCGTTGCTCACGTAGATTTCGTAGTCCTTAATCCAGCCGTTGCTGCCGCTGGTACGCGGTTGCAGCGTAAAGCCCTTCATGTTCTTCGGTTCACCGGCGTCGAAGTCTACCCAGTGGGGATACTTGGCCAGGGTGATAGAGTACATGGTGTGCCAGATAGAGTTGACATCGCCGTCGACCATGTTCTTGGCATCGCCGCTGCCCGGTTCCTGTGAAGAGGCAAAGGCCACTTCGAGGGGCACGCTTTCGATGCGGGCATAAGTCATTTCGGTAGTCAGTTCGGGGTTCTCCTTGTACCAAGCCTTTACCGTACCGCCTGCGCGGAGGTCGATGGCACCGGTATAGGGTTTACCCTTTTTCGCACCATTGATGCTGTACATGATGGTGCGGTCTTTGGCAGCGGTGCTGAGCGTTACTTTGCCCACGCGGCTGTGTTCGAAGCTGATGGGTTTTTCGCCCGAAGCCGAAACCTTAGCCGTTTCGTTGATGATGGCAGGCATGGCACGACCCATGTTGACGGGACGGATGATGAAGCCAAACTGATAGCTGGTGCTGAGCGTCTGGTCGGGGGTAAGAGGTCCGCCCTGTCCGCAGCTTGCACCGCCCAGACCCGTTACCTTGGCATCGAGGTGCAGGTGAGTGCCGCTCGATTTGGGCAACTGGTGCGGGTGAGCAGCCAGTGTGAGTTCCTGTTGGCTCCAGGGCAGCGCAGAGGCTGACATGGTGCTGTCGGCAATGAACACTACGCCCTGTCCGCGGTCGTTGGTCAGTGCGCACCAACGCACTTCTTCGCGGTTGCCTTGAGCCTGAGGCTTGGGCAACATGATGCCCTGGTCGGCTACGGTCGAAGTGTGAAGTTCGATGAACTGGCCCGTTTTGCGGTCGTTGTAGTTGTTGATGGGGCCGCGGCCGTAGTAGTTGTAGTTGTGGAGTTCACCGGGCAACTGCAAGGCATAACCGATGCGCGGCAGTACCACAGAAGCGCGGTTAGCCGAAATGGCACTTTGCAGTTCGATCGAACCGTCGGGATAAACGGTGTAAATCTGGTTCGTGGTGAACTTGAAGTCGTCGGGACCGAGTTTCTTCTTGTCGATGTCGAAGCTGTACGTCTTTTCGGGCGTACGGTCGCGATCGCCGTAGTATTGGCGTGAACCCTCTGGAGCCTGACTTTCGACGGTGAAGATCAACTGCACGGTGCCGTCTTTCTTCGTAATCGTCTTTGCACCCGTCACCTTGTGATGCAGGTTGTAAAGTCCGTACTGGAACCAGGCGTTGGGATAGCCGATACCGGCATCGTTGTCTGTCGGGGCACGGAAAGCATCGAGTTTCGGACCTTCGCCTTCGCGAATAATGGTTTGGGCACCATAAGTCAGCGCAGCGAGCGAACCCGTTTGCTTGTCGAACTTAGCCGTAAATCCTTCGCCCTTCACCACGGTGAAGTTGCCTTCGTTCGTGGTCGTTACCTTGCCCTTGCTTTCGGCAGCCAGGGTTTGAACGGCAGGTGCCTTTTCGAGTGCACCGCGTACGCGCAACTGTTCTTCCATCTGCACATAGCCCTGCTTTGCCCAAGGTTTGTCGCTGGCCAGGGCAAACACCACTTTCACAAAGTATTCGCTTGCCGGGTCGAGCTCGTTGTAGTTGTAAGGCAGGGTGTACACCTGCTTTTCGCGCGGACCAACAATGTTGCGCGGACCCTGCAGCGGCTGCATGCTGCCAACGAGTACGCCATCCTTGTAAAGTCCCCACTGAATGTTGTACTGCGTGAGCGGTTCGAAGTAGTTTTTGTTGAAAATTTCAACCAAGCCCTTCTTCATGTCTACCGCCTTGACGCCAACATTCTGGTACACCTTCTTCACTTCGTAGTACTGTGCCTTTGGGCTGAGGTCGGGACGCATCACACCGTTCATACAGAACATACCGTCGTTGGGCTTGTTGTCCTGGCTGAAGTCGCCGCCGTAACCAAAGTAGCGGTTGCCGTTGTCGTAGCCGTACATAGCCTGATCCACCCAGTCCCAGATGGCACCGCCAATGAAGAAGTTGGTGCTTTCGATAGCCTCCCAGTAGTCGATGAGGTTACCGCAGGCGTTACCCATAGAGTGAGCATATTCAGAAATGTGGTAAGGATACTTCATGTTGTAGTTACCCTTTACCGCACCCTGTACCCAGGGAATTGAGGGATACTGGTTCGAACCTATGTCGACGATGTCGTTGTTGCGCTCGTACTGCACGGGGCGCGAAGTGTCGTATTTACGGATAGCGTTGTAGCAGTCCACAAAGTTTTTGCCCGGTCCGGCCTCGTTGCCCAAACTCCAAAGCACCACTGAAGGCGAGTTCACCGTGGCGTGTACCATTTCCATGTTGCGCGCAATGTGTGCGTTGCGGAACTCAGGTACGTGCGAAAGGCTTTCCTTGCCGTAGTAGTACTGGTGGCTCTCGATGTTGGCCTCGTCTTCGAGGTAGATACCGTATTTATCGCAGAGGTAGTACCAGTAGGGTGCATCGGGGTAGTGCGAGTTACGCACATGGTTGATGTTGCCGCGCTTCATCAGGAACACTTCTTTTTCCATCTGTTCGCGCGTAATGTAGTGACCCGTTTCGGGGTTTGTTTCATGACGGTTCACACCCTTCATCTTGATGGGCTGTCCGTTCAGGTAGTAGTAACGTCCGGCCAGTCCGAATTCGTCCTTGTCGGCCGGTGTGTTCTTGATTTCGATTTCGCGGAAGCCCACAATGGTCGAGAAGGTTTCGACGGTGCGTCCCTTCTTGTCCAACAGTTCGCCCACCAGCGTATAGCGGTGCGGAGCTTCGGCGCTCCAAGGCTTCACGGTGTTGCCGGCATCGAGCGTAAACTCTGCCACAATTTCGTTGTTCTTGCCAACGGTAGCCACCGGAGCAGTCTGGTTCAGCACCAGGGTGTTTTCGTCCGAATAGAGTTTGTTTTCGAAGAGCGAGTATTTGATGCTGTAGCCCTTGGCATCCTTCTTCGTCAGGTTCTTGACGAAAGCCGAGATGTTGAGTTTGGCATGCGTGTAAGTGTCATCGTAGTCGGGGATCGCCTTGAGGTCGCGCACCTGAACCTGCGGTTTGGCCGTGAGCGAAACGGTACGGAAAATACCCGGCAGACGGAACATGTCCTGACTTTCGAGGAACGAACCGTCGCTGTGGCGATACACTTCAACGGCTACCAGGTTCTCACCCTTTTCGTTAAGGTAAGGGGTGATGTCGAACTGTGCCAAGTTGCGCGAGTTCTTTGAGAAGCCCACGTATTTGCCGTTGACATACAGATAGAAGAACGAGTCGACACCGTCGAAGTTCAGGCAAATCTGCATGCCCTTCCATGCAGCAGGAATGGTAAAGGTGCGGCGGTACGAACCCACTTCGTTGCGGTCGGTGTAGCTCTGCCAGTCCTTGGGCGGAGTGCGCATCACGCCACCTTTCCAGTCGCCTACCTTTACAGAGTGTTGGAATATTACGCGCTGGTTCGAGTAAAGAGGCTTACCGTATTTGAAAGAGCCGTCCTTTTGGCGTCCGGCCAGGTTCCAGTTCATGGGCACCTGTACGTTGTCCCATTTCGAGGCGTCGAAGTCGGTTTTGTAAAAGTCCTTCGGGCGCTGATCGGGGTTCGAGGCCCAGTGGAATTGCCATTCGCCATCGAGCGACTGCCAGAGCGAGCTGTTTTCGGGCAACACCTTGCGTGCCTCGTCGACGTTGGCAAACGAGAAGAACCACGCGTGTGGTTGCTGCTTGTTGTAGGCCACAGAGTCAGGGCTTTGCCATTCCCATCCGGTGGGGGCGGGCATCTGTCCGTAGAAGTAGCCTCCGAGCGGCGCTACCTGTGCCCATAAGGGAGCAGCAATCAACCCTGCCAAAAGGGTCATCTTTGTCTTGCGCATAATAATAAATGTGTATGTATGGTTTGTGAATATGTTTTTCGTTGAATGAGCCTTACGGCAAGTTGGTGCAAATGTACGAATTATTGGTCGTAAAATCCGACAGATAGGGCAAAAAAGTGGGGCAGTAGTTTACATTCCGACTGATTTCGTGCCTTTCGACTGTTAAATGCTGCCGCGCAGCACCAGCCGGCTTTCCGGTCCCATGTTGAATAGCAAGTCTGCCATGCTCAGGTTCGGCAAAAAGCCCGTTCGTTCGGCAAACACCTGGTAATAGGGCTTTGCGCAGAAGCCGGTAGCCGACGTTTCGCCCGGTACACAGGGCTGCGCTTTGGGCGAAAGCACCTGGCGCAAATCGGTGAAATCCTCGGCGGGCGTGGCATCGACATAAGTGCCGCTGACAGCTATGGGCAGGTCGAGCGAAAGTTCTTCGAGGATGAGCTGACGCAAATCTGCGTTGAAATCAACTAAAAACTCGTATTTCCGCTCATAAATGCGGCGGAAGTCGTCGGCGTAGTATTCAAAGAACGGACTATTGTCGTAGGCCGACACCAGCGCATTCCAATGCAAGTGCTGCCAGTTACCATGGTCCGACAGGCGAATGTCGCGCGTAGCCATGTGAGCCGCTCCGGTGCGCACCACGGGCAGCGTCAGCGCCTGCGGTCCGTTGGGCGTGGCAATGTAGCAACGGTTGCGAAAGGTTTGTTTCACATAATGTTCGCCCCGATCTTCCACGGCATGACCTGCCGCATACAAGTGGGCGTAGTATTCGATAGGGGCCATATAGGCCGTTGAAAGCAAAAGGGTAGGCATGTGTGATTGAGCGTATGTTTTTTAGGGGTAGATGGAAAGCATTTGCAGTCGTTTCGTGCTAATGATTTACCATCCCGAGCTAATGATTTACCGTTCGGTTTCGTTAATTTTTGCCGTTCGGTTTCTTCACAGGATGTGCATAGATAATTTTACCCACCAGCGCATCGTGCGGCACCATCACATAAGCATCGGGGCGCGTTTCCATCCAGTAATAATCGCGTGTAGTTTTCACTGAATGCACCTTTTCACCGTCAATCAGCAGTTCACCCTGCGCATTGGCTTCAGCGCGTGCTTTTTCGTAAGTGCGCAGCAAGTAAGCCATGAGGCGCGCGTTGTGTGGTGTAATTTTGATGCGTCGTCCGCGTTGCGGAATAACGATGGGTTGTGCGTCGGGCGAAGTGCGTGCCGGCAGCACTTTTTGCCGTACGGGGTCAATCCATACGGTTTCGCCCGGCAGTGCGTGGCAAATTCCCACGGTTTCGGGTCCCGGTCCGTGCTGTGCCTTTGGTCGGGGCAAGTTAAATAAGATAGCATCTCCCCATTCGGGCACGCGGTATCCCCAACGATGGTATCCCCAGATGGCTTCGCCCGGCACCTTCAGCCCGTAGTAAGTAAGGCTCACCAGCACGTGTTGGTTAGGCTGCAAGCCATATACCGCCGTGTCGGGCGGTAATTGCACGTGCGTAACGAGCAAGCCCCGTACGGCCAACAGCAGCGAAGCCGTCAGCAGTACAGGGCATACAAGTGTGCGGATGAATTTCATGCAGTGCGGTAACTATTGATTGACAGCGCGTTGAATGCCGCAGCGCGGGCACACGGCTGTCTGTGCTATTTGTGCTTACCGGATGTCCCAGACGGGTTTAAAGATGCGATTCCAGCGCACGCCGCCGTCGAACAATCCATAGTCAGGGTCGAGCGAGAGCCAAACGAATAGCGGTTTGCCCACCACGTGATCCTCAGGCACGAAGCCCCAAAAGCGCGAGTCGGCCGAATTGTCGCGGTTATCGCCCTGCATCCAGTAATAATCGAGTTTAAAGGTATATTCAGTTGTGGGCTTGCCATTGATTACGATTTGTCCGTTGCGCACTTCGAGCGAGTTTCCCTCGTAGTTGCGGATGGGGCGTTCGTAAATAGGCAAGTTTTCGAGCGTAAGTTTCAGCGTAGCTCCTTTTTTCGGAATCCACAGCGGTCCATAGTTCGCCGTAGTCCAGTTTTTAGCCATGTTCTGGGGGTAGAGCCAATCGGCAGCAGGCAGGGCCGGCTTAATGGAACTTACCAAATCGGTACGTTTTTCAAGCTGTTTTTTCACAGCATTGGTCAGCGGCATCCACGCCACATTGCCGTTTCGCGAAGCGTAAAGGTCCTCGTTCGTAATGCCCCATTCGCGTTTCAGTTCGTCAGGAATTTCCTGCACGAAAGTCACCTCGTAGGCATACTGCACGTTTTCGGGTTCGCGGTTCGGTTTACCGTCCAGGTAAATCACGTTATTCTTGATTTGCAGCGTTTGTCCCGGCAGTCCCACGCAGCGTTTCACGTAGTTTTCGCGGCGGTCGGTGGGTCGGTACACGATGTCGCCAAACTGTTCTGCATTTTGGCGCATATACTGCACACCGGCATTGTAAATTTTGCGATAGGCTTGCTGTTGCTGTTCGTAGCTCATGGTGGGCGTAATGGCAGCCGAAGCCGGTACGGGCAGTTCGCCGGGCTGTGTAGCAGGCGTTCCGAGCAACTGGTCGCCCGACTGGTAAGCCAATCGGTAATAATCCTGATTTTGTGCGTTCAGCGCCACCGTATCGCCGGCCGGATAGTTAAACACCACAATGTCGTTGAGTTCCACCTTGCCCAAGCCCTCAACGCGGCGGTAATCCCAGTGCGGGTGCTCCAAGTAGCTTTTGCATCCCAGCACAGGCAGCGTGTGCTGTGTCAGCGGCATGTACAGCGGAGTTTGCGGAATGCGCGGGCCGTACGACAGTTTCGACACCAGCAGGTAATCGCCCGTGAGCAATGTCTTTTCGAGCGACGATGAAGGGATGACAAAGTTTTGGAAGAAAAATTGGTTGAGGAAGTAGATAGCCACCAAGGCAAACACGATGGCATCAACCCAGCTCATGATAAAGCGGGTTACGGGGCCTACTTCGGGTTCGCGCCACCAGCCCCATTTTATTTTGCGCGAAATGTAAAGGTCATAAATAAGCGGCAACACAATCAGTCCCCACCAGGATTTCACCCAAATGAGGAAAAGCAACCAAAGGGCCGTAACAATCGTGAATTTTATCCATCCAGCCTTGCCCGGTTTGGTTTTTTGTGCGGCTTTGTTGTCAGTAGTCATGGTTGTGAAGAGTTGGAGCCCTTGTGTCAGAAAATGCGCGGTGAAAAGGCCGTTTCCGGCTTTTCCCAAACTCAATATCTGCGATGTAAAGGCTCGTTTTTGGAGGATTTAAAAGTTGAACAGATCGTCGGTCGTGAGCAATCCTTCGTGCGTAGCCGTGAATTCCGCAGCCAGCACCGCGCCCAGGGCAAATCCCGAACGGTTATGCGCCGAATGCTTTATTTCGATAAGGTCGGCTTCAGAGTTGTAAGTAATGGTGTGAATGCCCGGCACTTCGCCTTCTCTCACCGCGTCGATGCGCAGCAAGTTGTCGGGGTGGCATTTCGAGCCGCTAACGGTGCCATCAGCATTTTTCACCTCGCCCTTCACCCAATCCGTTTTGCGGTCTATTTCGGCGCAGATTTGTTCAGCCAGCGTGATAGCCGTACCGCTTGGCGCATCGAGTTTATGAATGTGGTGCGTTTCCACCTCGCTCACGTCGTAATCGGGGTAACGGTTCATGATGCGCGCCAGGTATTTGTTGACCGCCGAGAAAATGGCCACGCCCAGCGAAAAGTTCGAAGCCCAGAACAGCGTGTGTCCCTCTTCGGTGCAAGCACGTCGCACGTCAGCCTCGTGTTCGGCCAGCCAACCCGTGCTTCCGCTCACCACTTTCACGCCCTGTTCCCATGCGCGCAAATAATTGCCGTAGGCAGCAGTGGGGTTTGTAAATTCAATGGCCACATCGGCACTGCGGAATGCGTCAGAGTCGAAGTCGTCCATGTTGTTCACATCAATAATCGATACGATTTGGTGTCCGCGCTTCAGCGCTATTTCTTCGATGATATGGCCCATCTTGCCATAGCCTATCAATGCTATTTTCATAAAGCTTAGGAGGACGTTAGTTTTGTATTCTGTTTAATGATAAGCAAAAGTAATGCTTTTCGCGCTGAAATACAAATTTTTCGGCTTTTCTTATAACAGCAAAACTCCCCGAAGGGCACTTTGTCAAGCACCTTTCGGGGAGTTTTCTTAAGGGTTCAGCAAACTGCCGGACTCTTCAGCTCCGGCAGTTTGTTTGAGCATGTATTACTTGATAACTACCTTCTGACCACCGATGATGTACACACCACCCTTCTGCGGAGTGAGCACACGGCGACCGAAGAGGTCGTAAATCTTGTTGTCGCGCGGTTTGCTTTCAGTAACGATGCCATCTACGCCCGAGGGATCGTTTACGATGGGCTGATAGCTAAGCTTCTTGAGGTTGAAGCTTTCGAGCGACATACAGTTCTTACCGCTTTGGTTAGCCAGCAAACCAATGCTTACTTCGGTTTCCTCAGTCAGTGCAAAAATCAAAGTGTTCGATTTCGTAGCACCCACAGGTTCCATGCGCAAGTAAGCCAATGCTTCGGCATCGAGGTCAGCCGTGTTGGGCAGAGCCTTGCCGGCAGCAGCCACCAGGTAAGTGTTCACAGCCTGACCTTCCCATTTGCCATAGTTGGCGGTAAATTCGTAAGCACCGGCAGGAAGCGTAATCGTTTGATACGTTTTCTGGTCTTCGATGCTTGCCGAGAAGCCGTCCCACGTCGTGGTAATGGTCATGTAGCTGTCTTTCTGTGTGTCGACATGGAAACCGGTACCCTGAGCGTCAACATTTTCGAGCGTCCAGTCATCCAGTTCCTTGAAGCGGGCACCGGTGTTCACCACCTTGCCGGTAGTAGCAAACGGAGCCTTGTAGTTCGTCAGGAATTTAGCCGTTACATCCTCAGCCTTTCCGGTGAAGTTGAGCGAGAACACACCCTTTGACAAGCCCCAGGCGTCGCCTTCCGGACCGAAGTTCGTGCGCACACCGTGGTTAGCAGCGGGGGTAGCATCCTGCACGTCGCCACCAGCCTGGTTGAACTGATAGTAAAGCTGTAAGCCGTCCTTGCTGATAGCCGTTTCGAGTTCGGCACCTTCGAGCGGCTGGTTGCAGTAGCCCTGGAGTTTAGCGTCGGTCATCGACTTGCTCCACACGCGGAACTCGTCAATCTGTCCGTCGAACGGAGCTACGCTGCCGCCGATGCAGAATTGGCTGAGTTCGGGAATGGTGCGTCCAACCACCATGGTAGCCTTCTTTTCACCGTCGCGGTAGAAGAAGAGCGAACCATTCTTGAGCTTCAGTGCATAGTGATGCCAGCTGCCGGGAATTACGAAGTTGGCTCCCGAAGTAACCTTACGTCCGTCAACGGTTACTTCCATAGCACCGTTCGACGAGGTAGTAATCATAAAGTCCTTCACGTTGTCGCCGATACCGTTGCCCATAGCCTTGAGCTGACGGGGATTCATCCACCAGTCTACGGTAAATTCGCGCTGTCCCTTTTTGAAGGGCACCTTCGTCAGTTTCAGAGAAGCGTTGCCCGTAAAGTTCAAGCCGTTTTTACTGTCGGCGTTGCACACCACGAGTCCGCCCTTTTCGGTAGCCGTGCTCTGTCCGGCTTCGTTCGTAGCCGTCAGAATTACGTCGTAAATACCGGGCTGGTCAGGACGGAAGGCAATGAGTTCGCCCTCGCCTGCCATAACGTTGGCAGCACTCTGGAGTTTCCATTCCAGCTTCTTGGCACCATATTTCGAGGTGTTGATCAGTTTGGTCCATTCGCCCTTCATCACCACGTTCGGTTCAACGCGGAACGAAGCCAACGGAGCCACCTGAGCTACGGTGATTTCCACTTCGCTGCTTGCCTTTTTGCCGTCGGGGCCGGTCACGGTGAGTGTCACCTTGTACTTGCCGGGCATATTGTAAACAGCGGCAGCATTCGGTGCATCGGCCGTTTCTTCCTCAGCACCGGGCATATCCCAGTGGTAAGTGTAGCCCTGCACAAAATTCTTGACGATGAACGAAACGGCATCGCCGGCGGGAACGGTGGTCTTCGATGCGGTGAATTCAGCCGTCGGAGCGGGCGATTCAGTCACATTGATTACACGTTCGGCCTCGGTAGTTTCGCCCTGAATGTTGTGTGCAACCACCTTAACGGTGTGTGCTCCTGCCTTGGCAAAGGTAGCCACGGGGCTGATTACCTTGAGGGCATTCATGCCAGCTTCGGTAGCACTCCAGCTGAGCGATTCAACGCCCAATCCGGCTTTTGCGCTGAGTTTCACAGGCACACCGGCGTAAACCGTGCCTGCGGGTTCGTTGATAGCCACGCTGAGGTCAGCAGGTGCTGTAAGCGTCGGGCCACCAAGGTTCATGGCCGTGTAGTTTGCGTCGAGAATCACACCGTGGTGCTGACCAACCGTGTGGTCGCGCAGTTTCATCACGCCATTGTCGTTAATCATGTCGCCCTTGTAGTAAACCATGAGGTCTTCGGGCAAACCGGCATCGCCAAATTCCTTATTATAGTTGTCTTTGATTTCCTTGTCGGTACGAGCCGTCTTCCAAATACGGAATTCATCAACCTTAGCATCCAGGCTCTTGCCCTGGGCGTTGGTAAATACCAAGTCGCCAAAGCCACCTACGCCGCTGAACAGGTCAGAGGTGAATGAATTGCGGCGTACACCATTGACGTATGCCGTCATCTTGTGACCGTCGATTACGATGGCAATGTGTTTCCACTGTCCGCGCGTATAAGCACCAGAGATGTCCATGCGGTCGCCATTCGTGTTCCAACCCACGGTGAGTCGGCCATCGCTGTTGGCATGGAACATGAAGTTACCCCAGCCCGGTCCGGCCGACTGGTTCCAGTCTGACAGGCTGTTGCAGTTCATCCAGTACTCGATGGTGGCCTTTTGGTAAGTATTGCCAAACACACCGGGGATGCGCAAGCCCGACTTCTTGAAGTTCACGTTCTTCTGAGCCGTTTTGCCTACGGTTTGTACAAGGTTAACCTTGGTCGATTCCTTTTCGCCGTAGATAGCCGATACCGAGTAAGTGCACACACCGGTTTCTTCGGCATTCAGGTCGTACGAAAGCACATCGGGAGCCAGTGTAGCCACGAGTTCACCGTTTTTATACACCTTGTAGCCCGTCAGCACGCTGCTTGATTTCACAGGAGCCTGCCACATCAGTTTATCTTCGGTTTGCGAAAGGTTTTGCGGAGCATTTACGCCGCGTCCCTGCACCACAACCGAAATGATGGTGCGCTTGCCCTTGTTCTGAATGTCAACCGTTTGTCCGTCGGCAAAGAACGGAGTTTCAACGCCCTTGGCATTCTGCACATAGTCAATGATTGAGGCAGCGTGAATTTTACCGGTACCCTCGGCATAGTTTCGGGTGTCGATGATGAAGAAGTACTTCAGCGGCTGGTTAGCATCGTAACCTGCCGAAAGGTCAGTCAGGTCGTAACCAAACTCCATGGGCTCTTCGTGCAGTTTGCCGTCGGCCCAGCGTCCGAGCATCGGCACTTCGGGAGCAGGTTCGCTCCATCCGCCGTTACCGTCGCCGGCATACTTAAAGTGTTCGAAGGCCACAGCCGATTCGGGTTCCGTTGCGTTCAAGTCGGCCGACACGCCTGCGCTCAGGTAGAGTTCAGAGCGGCGCGAGTAGTTCATTTTGAGTTTGATGGTACGCTGCGGTTCATAGTTTTTGCGCACGCGGTAAATTTCGGGCATCCAGTAATTGTTGGGATGCGTGCCGTTGGCATTGAAAGCCGGCACAGCATGAGCGTAGGGGCAGTAAATGAAGCCATTGTTGCACCAGCCGTCGCCCCACGAGTTCACGATAATCCAGGCACCCACCTCGTCGGCCGATTTTTCGCCAAACTTGCCGTTGCCGTTCAGGTCGAACTCAATGCGGTCGTCGTAGCCCACGATGGTCAGGGCGTGGTCAACCTGCGTACCCCACTTTTTAACGTAGAATTTACCCGTCACCCCGATTTCGTCGTTCGTCGGAGTAGATTCGATGTTAAACCACTGTCCGCCACTGGCCACACCGATACCTGCGATACCGCCCGCGCTGAATTCATCATCGCCGTTGTGGTTCCAGAGCCAGTTCTTCACAGCCTCGCGTCCCTCCTCGGTTTGTACGCTCACGGGGAAGTTCTTGGGTTGAAGCATACGGTTGAACATGGCCGAGTACCATTTGTCGTAGCCGGTCATCCATCCGAAGTCAGGATTCGTAGTATCCTGGTTACCGAAATACTTTGAATAGGTTTGTCCGCCGTAAATGGCTGCCGAAGGCACACCGATGTGCTGAACAAAGGCGTCTTTACCCGAGTTACCATTGGTGAGCAGCCAAACGAAGTGCGAGGGATAGTAGTTGTTAGGGTCTTTACCGTCGAGATTGCGGAAAGCGTTGAGCTCGTGGGTAAACATGTAGCAAATACGCGAAGCCGAGCCACACGAGCCACCATCCTGGTTAAACACAGGCGGGAAGTGCTTGGTTTCCGCATTGTTCACATAAGCCGGACGTTGGCCTCGGGTGTTTTTAATGCGCATCAGCGAGGCATCCGGATTTATTTTCGCGTTAAAGTCCGGGTATTTCGTGCGGTCCACTTCCTGTGCAAACAGGCTCTGCGGTACCATACTTCCGGCCAATAACGTAAGAGTAAGTAATTTTTTCATTATTTGTTAAGGTATGAATTATTATCAATCAATGTCTTTCACGTGGCAAATATAGCAAAAGGCGAGCGCAATACCAAATGAAAACCCAAGTTTTCATGAGGTATAGCCGAGCCGCCCTCTATATTCTTGAAATATAGGAAAAAGAGAAAGGCATACAGCAGACTTCGGGATAAAGCCGGCTGTATGCCTTTCTAAAAAAAACAAATAAAAATGACCAATTACTGAACGGTAATCAAGAAGTAGTTCTTCTTGCCGCGCTGAACGAGCAGGTACTTACCGTCAATGAGGTCGTCGGTCGTGATTTCGCGGTCGAAAGCCGTCAGTTTTTCCTTGTTCAGGCTAACGCCACCGCCCTGCGTGAGCTTACGCATTTCGCCCTTTGAAGCAAAGCACTGCGTAGTTTCAGCAAAGAGGTCAACCGCCTTGGCACCGATAGCCTGGTCGGCCGACACCTCGAAGTGGGGCACACCGTCGAACACGCTGAGGAACGTGTCCTCGTCGAGTTTCAGCAAACTCTCTTTCGTAGCCTTGCCGAAAAGAATGTTCGAAGCTTCGAGCGCCATTTCGTAATCCTCGCGGCTGTGAACCATGCAAGTCACCTCCTCGCCCAAACGCTTTTGCAGCATACGCTGGCCGGGGTCGGCACGGTGAGCCTCGATGAGGCTGTCGATTTCCTCGTGCGTGAGCGAAGTGAAAATTTTGATGTAGCGTTCAGCCTCTTCGTCCGATACGTTGAGCCAGAACTGGTAGAACTTGTAAGGCGTGGTGTAGCGACGGTCGAGCCATACGTTACCCTGTTCCGTTTTACCGAACTTTTTGCCGTCGGCCTTGGTAATGAGCGGACACGTCAAGGCGTAAGCCTCAGCCTCAGCACCGAGCGTTCGGCGAATAAGTTCCGAACCCGTAGTAATGTTACCCCACTGGTCAGAACCGCCCATTTGCAAGCGGCAGTGCTTCGTTTGGTACAAGTGAAGGAAGTCGTAGCCCTGAAGGAGCTGGTAAGTAAATTCAGTGAATGAAAGTCCGTCGCGTGCTTCGCCGTTGAGGCGTTTCTTCACGCTGTCCTTAGCCATCATGTAGTTCACGGTGATGTGCTTACCCACCTCGCGGGCAAAGTCAAGGAAACTGAAGTCCTTCATCCAGTCGTAGTTGTTGACCAACTCAGCTGCGTTAGGCGCATCTGAGTCGAAATCGAGGAAGTGCGACAGCTGCTTTTTGATGCAAGCCACGTTGTGGCGCAACACCTCCTCGGTCAGCAGGTTACGTTCGGCGCTTTTGCCCGAAGGGTCGCCAATCATACCCGTTGCACCTCCCACCAGTGCCAGCGGCTTGTGTCCGGCACGCTGAAAGTGGCGGAGCATCATCACTGAGCAGAGGTGACCAATGTGAAGCGAATCGGCTGTAGGGTCAATACCCACGTAAGCCGTCACCATTTCTTTTTCAAGTAATTCTTCGGTGCCCGGCATCATCTGGTGAAGCATGCCGCGCCATTTCAATTCTTCAACAAAATTCATCGAATGAGTTGCTATATATATAATGATGATTAAAATGCAATTTCACGTTTGGCCGCCTCCTTTTATCTGCCGCATTTTCGGCAAAGACAAAGCAGCAAAGCAGCCAGCGTTTGTGCAAAGTTACGGATAACAAACTTGATACGCGAAGAAAAACCGAGTTTTATCCCCGATTTGCCGCAATGTAGTCGTTTTTTACTCCCCGACAGCCTCAAAACGTGCGTCAGCGTCGGCCGCATCGTCGGTTTCGTGTCGGCGGTGTTCGGGCGGCGTCAGCGCGTAAGCCTCTGGGTTGTACCGCTTGCCGAAACTCAAATCGAAGCCCGCCCTCAGCAGTTGCTGCGCCAAAGCCGGTTTGCCGCGGAAGCCATGCACCGTCCAAGGCGTGTGGGGGCGAAGCTGTTTGCGCAGTTGCAGCACGCGGTCGAAAGCCCTTACCACATGCAGCACCACGGGCAAACCATATTTTTCGGCCCATGCAAGCTGTTCTGTCAGGTATTCGGTTTGCACCTTCAGGTCGGCTCCCCGCAGCGTATCGAGTCCGCATTCGCCCACCGCCACCACCTGCGGATGGGCAAGCCATGCAGGCAGACGGTCGAGCAGTTGCCGGGCGAGTAGGGGAGTATCGGTTTGCCAAGGGTGCAGCCCTACGCTATACATCACCCCCTTTCGCGCCGTAAACGCTTCGGGGTGCAGCAACACTTCGGGTGGTAAACACACCAAGGCTTTTCCGGGCGGAGCCATCAGGTTGTGGGTATGGAAGTCGAAATCGTCCGACGGTGCTTCGGGCAGGAGCAAGCGCCGGGGGGTATGGGTGGTTGTCATGCGTGTATGTTTTTGAAGTCGTCTGAACTTTTATTCTGGGTGAAAGGTGGACGCAAAGGTAAGGGAAAACCGCTAAATTGCAGAAATATAAAATATCGTTAACAAAAAGAATAAGTTCTTTCTCTTTTTACCAAATCTTAATTCACAAATTTTGTAACATATAGCTTTTATCCGTACCTTTGTACCACATTTACGTGGAAAACAGTACATAATCAATAAATTCACTCACTAAAACGTTCAATTTATGAAGAAAACACTACTCTTTTTGTTTGCCTTCGTACTGGCAGCCGTGAACATGGTGGCTCAGAACGAGGTAGTAATTAAATGGGCAGGTGCTGACGCTTGGACTGCCGGCGAAGCTAATACGCTGCAGTATGTACAGGACCCCTTCACCGTGACATTGGCCAAGGCTGAAGGTACAACTGATCCTGTTGTCAATGCAGATAAAAACGATGCACGCGTTTATGCCAAAGGTACGGTAAACGTGGTTACTACGGGCGAAAATATGACGCAAGTGGTATTCGCTGTTTCGGCAAAAGGTAAATTTCAGTTGGCCAAAATCACTGCCAATGTGGGCGAAGTAGTGGTAAATGCCGATGCCCAAACCGTAACCTGGACGGGCGCAGCCAAGGACGTAACCTTCACGGTTGGCGAAAAGGCTGATTTCGGTACTAAACCCACTAAAGCCGGACAGCTTTGCTTCGACAACATCACTGTTGTTGCCGGAGGTACCGTAACTCCCAGTCCCGAACCCAATCCCGACCCCCAACCGCAGCCCGATGAAAAGGCTACTATCTTTTCCGAACTCTTCAACGTAGGACAGGGCGACTTTACCATCGACAACAAGATCATGAACGATCCCTTGACTTACGTTTGGTCATTTGATGAAAAGCGCAGCCTCATCAAAGCTTCAGCCTTTGTTGGTGGACAAAAATTAGCAGCCGAAAGTTGGCTCGTTTCGCCCGTTATCGACCTCACGCAGGCCAAGGAAACTGAACTTAGTTTCAACGAAGCTGGAAACTTCTTTGGTGGTCTCGACAACTTCAAGGCTGCTTGCACCCTCAAGGTAAAGGAAGAAGGTGGCGAATGGACCGACCTTGCCTACAACGTAGCTGCTGATGGTCAATCGTGGACTTCGGGCATCGCTACGGCCAATCTCGCTGCTTACGACGGTAAGAAAATTCAGTTGGCTTTTGCTTACACCTCGAATACCGAATTTGCCGGAACCTGGCAAATCAAAGAACTCTATGTAAAGGCTAAAACCGACAAGGCTCCCGTAGTAATCGAAGCCCCTGTGTTCACTCCCCAGCAAGGTACTTACATGGACAAGGTGAGCGTGAGCATCGCTGCTGCCGAAGGCCTCAAAGTTTACTACACCCTCGACGGTTCGGAACCCACCACCGCTTCAACCCTTTACGAAGCTGCCTTCGACCTGACCGAAACCACTACCGTTATGGCTATCGCCGTTGACGCTGAAGGCAACGCTAGCCCCGTGGCTAAGGCTATGTACACCATCAAGGCTACGCCCGTAGCTCCCGAAAATGGTGCACTCTTCAACTTCAACGAAAACAAATGGAACCTTCCCGTTTCATCAAGCGAAGAAACCTTCCCCATCACTGAAGTGAAGGAAGGCGACGTAACCCTTACGTTCACCAACGGTTCAACCCCCACTCGCCTTTGGAACGACTTTAACAATGGTCTGCAAATCCGTATGTATAAAGAAGGTGGTTCGATGACCGTAACCCCCGCAGCCGACCAAAAGGTTGTGAAGGTAGAGTTCGACGCTACGAAGCTCGACGTTACCGCCTCTGAAGGCAAACTCGCTGAAAAAGTATGGACCGGCGAAGCTGCAACCGTAACTTTCACGGCCAATGCAACCAGCAATATCAACTACATCATTGTAACCCTCAGCAAGCAGTCGGGCATCGAAGGCGTAGAAGCCGGAGAGCAGACCGAAAAGGTGATTTACACCATCGACGGCCGCCGCGTACAGAAGGCTGAAAAGGGCGTTTACGTAATCAATGGCAAGAAGGTTGTGGTGAAGTAATTTCATCCCCCCATTCTTTCCATATTCCTTATTCTGACTAACGAAAAAACCTGTTGCGGATATGCTTTGTCCGCTTGAATAGGTGATTAGTCCATAGGTAGGGGCTGTTTCGCACTCGAAACAGCCCTTTTTTTTGTGCCTATAAGCCATAATGTGTGGATATTAAATGAATGCGTAATCTGCAATGATTGTTAATTGTAAGGAACTTTAGATTGTGGACATTTTTTCCGCAACTGTTGCTCGGGCATCCGATTTTATTGTTTTTCTGAAAGTGCTGATTATCATTAGTTCCAAGCTTGTTTTCACTAGCTCGGAACTAATTTCCACTAGCTCGGAACTAATTTCAACAAGGTCGGAGCTAATTTCAACAAGGTCGGAAGAAAACCGCACAATCTCGGAATAAATTTTATCGCCCCTTTGCCTGCTGGCCTCACCCGGTGCGAAACGGCTCTTAAAGCCGCTCATTGTTTTTGCAAAAATTTGCAGATTTGAGCTGTGCTGTATGGTGTGCTTGAAGGCAGCCACACTTCTCAAAGTAAGAGTGATTTTTGAAAATAGAACATGCCGTAAAGATCAGAATTTGTGCCCTTTCTTCATTCTTCGATACACTTAAAAATCCGAAGAGTAAAATTCGTTTGTGAAAAGTGCTTGACAGTAAAGAACAAGGTATAACTATTAAAAGATAGCCTATGATGAGGTTCAAACATAGATTTTTTGTCCGTCAAAGAGATGCCATGCTGTGCGGGGTATCCTGTTAGTCTTTCTTGCGATAGTATGTGCTGATGAATTTTTTAAAGCCACTTTTTATAGCGGGCTCATCAATGCATTGTGAGTTTTTTGAGGCATAAATTAAAAAAAGGATTTTACTTTTGTATTGAATTTATATTGTTATATTTGCATTGTAATATTATTCTTGAGAATTGTCAAGAAAAAGATAATATTTGATGCCTTCAATCTAACAAGAAAAGAATACCTTATGTATCTCTTCAAATATAACATTCTTCAAAATGAAATTTCATACTAAGATATTGGTTTTTTCACTCCTGTGTTCAGCCTCAACAATGAGTATGTCTGCTCAGCATACTATTAAGGGGCATTTACTGACTGCTACCGACAGGGTAGCCATTGCCGACGGATATGTTGTGTTACTTCAAGAAGGAAAAATAATTGATGCAGTACAAACTGACAAAGCCGGAGCCTTTAAATTCGTAAATAGTCGTCCCTTAAAAAGCCCATTTTTGCGAGATATTGTTCAAGTACAGTA
>ENA-OXEY01000293-OXEY01000293.1-human-gut-metagenome-genome-assembly--contig:-NODE-293-length-22629-cov-16.361389_pt1 | contig 22629 bp, 16 predicted proteins | sample MGYA00249365_ERZ652263 | MGnify/ENA primary metagenome ERZ652263 (study PRJEB26925, sample SAMN05826763) | human gut metagenome | biome: ENVO:2100002; feature: ENVO:00000062; material: ENVO:00002003...
CGAGATAGGCTCCGGTCTCGTGGGCTCGGAGATGTGTATAAGAGACAGGTTTGAGACAATGCAAAACTCACGTTCCGGTATCGCCCTGTCAAATTTCAATACGAATAATTCCCCATTTTCAATGTATTTTTCTGCGAAATCCGACACGACACTGGCAACACCGAGGTTGCGCACTGCAAACTGGATGAGCATATCACTTGTCGCAAGTTCAAATTCCGGTCGGACAAATGTGCCGCGCTCTGCCAGATAATCCTCCACATATTTTCTTGTGGAAGTACTGCCCTCTAAGCACATGACCGGAAGATTTTCAAGCTCTTTATAGCTTAATTTTCCGCCTTTTAAATACTCAAACTTTTTTCCCGCCACAAAGACATCCTGAATTTTGCGGACAGGTGTCATTTTAAAATCATATTTATTGTTCACCGGGGTACTGATAATTCCAAAATCAATTTTTCCGTCCTGTAAATGTTTCAACGTCTCCGGTGTCGGGGCATTCGTCACGGTCACCTTGATCTGTGGAAATGCATCATGGAACGCTTCTAAATAAGGAAGCAGATAAAACTGCAATGTCATGTCACTAGCCCCCACACAGATTTCTCCGGCATCTAAGTTTAACATCTCCGAGAGTTTTTTCTCCCCGGTAAGGATTGTCTCATATCCTTTTCTCACATATTCTGCAAGCAGTCCGCCTTCTTTTGTCAAGCGCACGCCTTTGGATGTCCGCACAAAGAGAGCACAGGAAAGATCACTTTCTAAATGCTTGACTGCCTGGCTGACTGCCGGCTGTGAGATGGAAAGTGCCTCTGCTGCGAGGGAGATACTGTTGTATTTGGATACATAATAAAAAATTTTGTAGTATTCGAGGTTTGTCTGCATTATTTTACTCCGTGATTTTACTGCGACTTGCAAATAATTGCTTTCTTATTATAACAGTTTCCCACGAAAAAATCTTTTCTTTTGCGAAAACAAAAAATTTATATTTTTTCGCAAAAATAAACATTGTCTTTTTGCGGTCCATGCCTTATACTAAGTTGCTGAAACGTAAAGAATATGCGTGTTGAGGCTAAAAAACACGGACAGATTTTTAACTATTTTATAAATCAAGGAGTACAGATTATGACAAAAGACATGACAATGGGAAGCCCGCTCAGAATGATCTTACTTTTTTCCGTTCCGGTTTTACTGGGAAATATTTTTCAGCAGTTTTATAACATGGTGGATACGATCATTGTCGGGCAGTATCTTGGTGAGGATGCTCTGGCTGCGGTAGGCTCTACCGGATGTCTGATGTTCCTTGTATTAGGATTTGCAAATGGTATTGCGCAGGGATTTGGCGTTATGGTCTCCCACGCCTTCGGTGCAAAAGATTTCAAGCTGTTAAAGCATTATGTCGCACTCTCCCTGATACTGACTGCCATTGTATCGTTACTTCTGACTATCCCTACGGTGGCAGCTTCCAGACAGTTTCTTATTTTAATGAAAACACCGGACAATATCTTAGGACTCGCAGACTCTTATATTAAAGTCATTTTCGCAGGTATCCTGCTCACGATGTCCTACAACGTTGCCGCCGGTATTTTAAGAGGGATCGGCGACAGCAAAACACCGCTGTATTTCCTGATTCTCTCTTCCTTTTTAAATATTGTGCTCGACCTGTTTTTGATCGTCGTCGTAAAACTCGGAACCGCAGGCGCTGCCTATGCAACGATCATTGCGCAGGGTGTCTCCGCACTGCTTTGCTTTATTTATATGTTCCGCAAATTCGACATTTTAAAAACCAGCCGGGAAGATTACTATCTCGACGGATACGGTGTGTTCAATATGCTTTCCATCGGTATTCCGATGGCGCTCAACTATTCCATCACCGCTATCGGAACCATGATCCTGCAGGGTGCAGTCAATATTTTCGGTTCCAGTGTTGTGGCTGCCTTCACTGCCGCCTCCAAAGTGGAAAACCTCTCCACCCAGACCATGCCGACACTCGGCACTGCGATTGCCACCTACTGCGGTCAGAACCTCGGCGCAGGAAAATACAAACGTATCTACGAGGGAATGCGCAAAGGATTTTTCATCTGCATTTTTATCTCGCTTGCTGCCTCTGCCATCTGCGTATTCGGCGGACGTTTTATTGTGAGCTGGTTTGTGAGCAATCCTTCTGAAGAAATTTTCGACTATGCCATGCAGTATCTGAACACCATCAGTTTCTTCATGCTGCCGCTCGCATGGATTTTCCTTTACCGGAACGCCCTGCAGGGCTTAAACCGCGGACTTGTTCCAATGTTAAGCGGTGTTGTGGAAATGGTGTGCCGTATTATCGTGATCGCCGTCACCTTAAATCCGTTCGGTTACTGGGCAGTCCGTCTGGCAAGCCCGATCACATGGCTGTTCACCGGAATCCTTCTGATCGTAACGTATTTTATCTGGGAAAAACAGAGCCGGAAAAAACATTCCGGTTCATCGGACTAAAATTTTAGTTTTCCACCCCACTTCTGAACAGTCTCCACAAGCTGTATCAGATACCGGAACACTGGCTCCGTGATGACTGCGAACACAATCATGAGCATTGCACATTTTCCTGTGACCGCCGTGATCGCAAACAGTTCACTGAAAAACAGCATACAAAATAACCAGCCGATGACCATCGCTGCGATCAGGATCGCATGCGGTGTTGTCATCGGTTTTGCTATATGATAAAGGATCATGAAGCCGACAACTGCGATCAGGATCGTGCACGACGTGGAAACGCACTCTTTTTCCACTCCGAACTCCCTGCAGAAAATCACCAGACCGCTCACCACGATAAAATCTGTAATCCCAGCCGGAAGCGCCTGGATCAGGACATTGGTAAGAAAATGCCCATGGATCTGATTCCGGTTCTGCTCCAGCGCCAGAAAAAAAGACGGAATCCCGATCGTAAAAACACTGATGAGCGACACCTGCGATGGCTCCAGCGGATAATCAATCAGAAACAGCATGGAAAATACGGCTAAGAGCATGGAGAAAATGTTCTTGACCAGATAAAGGCTGGCAGTGCGCCCGATGTTGTTCACCACCCGCCGCCCTTCCATGACAACCGCCGGCATTTTATTGAAATCGTTATCGAGCAGCACAAGCTGTGCCACATGCGAAGCCGCCTCACTGCCTGATGCCATCGCAATGCTGCAGTCTGCATCTTTTAACGCAAGAATATCGTTCACGCCGTCTCCGGTCATTGCCACGGTCTTTCCCTGCTCTTTTAATGCCTGCACCAGAAGACGTTTCTGCTCCGGTGTCACCCTGCCGAACACCGTGTATTTTTTTGCTGCCTTCCGCACTGCCTCCGCTGTTTTCAACGTTGCTGCGTCCACCTGTTTTTCCGCATGGCGGATTCCCGCTTTCTTTGCAATCTCCGATACCGTGACCGGATTGTCCCCGGAGATCACTTTCACTTCCACTCCCCGCTTGGAAAAGTAACGGAATGTATCCATTGCCCCCTCCCGGATTGCATTGTTGAGCAGGATAAATGCAATGGGAGTTGCATTTTCTGTCAGTTCTTTTCCATCCAGATTCCCATCATACTCTGCAAATACAAGCACACGATATCCCTTTTCCAGAAATACTTCGATTGTTCCCTGAACAGCCGCATAATCCTGCCGCAGCACAAATTCCGGTGCGCCGACCACATAAGCTTTTCCTGCCAGAACCACTCCGCTGTATTTTGTGGCAGACGAAAACGGGACGATTTTTTCTGCACTGTTTTCCATCGGCTCCGTAAAATACTGCTGCAATGCCTCCATCGTTGCATTGTCGCACGGCAGGGCACGCACACAGTCAGAGATCGTTTTTGCAACTTTATTTTTCTCCTCTTCGGCTGCAAGGTTCTGGTCTTTTGCAAGGATAAACTGTGCCACTTCCATTTCCGGCACGGTAATGGTTCCGGTCTTATCCACGCACAGCACATTTACCCGCGCCAGTGTCTCGATACATTTCATGTCATGGATCAGTACCTTTTGTTTTCCAAGCCTCATCACCGACACCACCATCGCCACACTTGCAAGAAGGTACAGACCTTCCGGGATCATTCCGAGAATGGCCGCCACCATGCCCGTCACACTATCTTTCATCGTCGCCCCGGAAAAAAAATATTGCTGTAAAAACAGGATCGCCCCGATTGGCAAGATGATCACGCCCACAGTCTGCACTAGGCGGTTCAACGCCCGGATCATCTCCGACTGCTCGCCCTCTTTTGTCTGCGTCGCCTGCAGCATCAGTCCTGAAATATAAGAATCTTTTCCCACTTTTTCCAGTTTTGCCATGCACTCTCCCGATATCACAAAACTCCCCGAGAAAAGCGGATCTCCCTCTTTTTTTATAATCTCATCGGCCTCCCCTGTGATCAAAGCCTCATTGACCGTGATATTGCCGGATAACACCAGTGCGTCCGCCGGGATCTGTCCACCCGCCGAAAGTGTTATCACATCATCCTGCACCAGTTCATCCGCCAAAACCTCCTGCTCACTTCCATCCCGCCGGACCGTGATTTTCGGTGTGTTTAATATTGTAAGATCATCCAGGATTTTTTTGGAACGCAGCTCCTGGATGATTCCGATCAACATATTTGCAATAATTATAGGTAAAAAAGTAAGATCCCGAAAGGACCCCACCACGATCAGAAGAATCGTAATGATCAAAAAAATAAGATTATAATAAGTTACAACATTTGAGCGGATGATCTGTGCCACTGTCTTTGTGGAAGAATCTACGCTTTCATTCGACAACCCTGCCTTTTTCCGAAATTCCACTTCAGCAGTGGACAGTCCACTCATATTCTGGCACATTCTGCATCTCTCCATCTCACTTTATGATGCTTTAGTATGCCCTGTTTTTTATTAAACTATTTGAACAATCGCTAATTGTTCTTTATTTTGCTTTTAATGCCCAGACAGCTTTGATCTGGCTTCTGATTTTTCCATAGTCCCATTTCTGACCACTGCGGTATAAAGAAAACGGATCGTTAATGGAAAATCCTTCATCATCATAATCATAGAGCAGGATAAAATGTCCCCCTGTAGTGAAATCTCCCTGCCGCACGGAGCAGATCACGATGTCTCCCTGATCTAAGTGCTGTTTGATCTCAATCTGGCTGATATTGATCTGCTCGGAGCGGACACCATAAGCTGCCGCCCCTTCTGTCATAAGCGACCACATCGTTCCTGTGCCGGACATATAGTAACCTTCCTGCATGGCAAATTTTGCGATTGCAGCCGGAGTTGCCTCCTCGTTTCCAGTCAGCGCAACTACTGCCATCGCCAGTGTTGTCGGACCGCATCCGCTGATCGCGACATTGCTGTCATCCCCATATGCAAGGCAGCCCCAGCGTTTATCCCACTGTAAAAAGAGCGGATATTCTTCCTGTAACTCTTTCTCTGTCAGTTCTACTTTATCATAATCCCTTGTATTCCCTTTGTAATCAGCTACAAATGCGATCATTTCCGGATTATTTGCCAGATTGATCAGTAATTTTTCCGGATATTTCTCTGCATTTTCCACGATCTGTGCGTAGCGTTCATCTGACGCTTCCATCTGTTCTAACTGTCTGATTGCCTGATTTAAGGAATAATCTACCGGTTTTGATAACACAACCTGTGGAATCTCCGCAAACGGATCATTCGTTTCTTCGCTGTCTGCCGGTTCTTCGACAGTTTCTGTAGCAGACTGTTCCTCTTTTTCCGTTCCATCTGCTGTTGTTCCATTATCTACGTTATTTGTAATTTGATTTTCTTTTTTCTCTTCACCGGAGTTATCCTGCGCTGATGCCAGCACTTCTTCTGTTTTTCCAAGTTTGATCTCAGGAAAATATCTTCCACAGACACATCCCAGTAAAAAAGATGTCAAAAGCATTACACTCAAAACGATTTTTCTTTTCCGTACAAGCTTTTTCTGTCTCAGTCTTCTTTCGTCTAATTCTGTCTGATTCTGTATCTGGCGCTGATTCTGCTCCTTCATCTATCGGTAACCTCTCTCGTATTTCTTTCTTGCGTAGCGTGTTCTATTATATACATAAACCCTGCAATTTTGCTACCCTCTTCATAAAATATTAATAAAACTTTGGGTTTTCTTTGGAATACTTACAGAAAAAAACAGGTGCCAAATGTGTGATTCATTCAGCACCTGCTCTACTCTGTCTGTTTTTATTTGTTGCTGAGATATTCGTGAATACCCTTAGCTGCTGCTTTACCGGCACCCATCGCAAGGATAACAGTTGCTGCACCTGTCACAGCGTCACCACCGGCATAAACACCTTCTTTGGAAGTTGCACCGGTCTCTTCTTCCGCAATAATGCATTTTCTGCGGTTGATATCAAGACCTTTTGTAGTGGATGAGATCAGAGGGTTTGGAGAAGTACCAAGTGACATGATCACAGTATCTGCCTCGATCTCATATTCAGAGCCCGGAATCTCAACCGGACTTCTTCTTCCGGAAGCATCCGGTTCGCCAAGTTCCATTTTGATCACTTTTGCACCCTTTACACAACCGTTTTCATCCACTAATAATTCGGTTGGATTCTGGAGAAGATCAAAGATGATACCCTCCTCTTTTGCGTGGTGTACTTCCTCTTTACGTGCCGGAAGTTCTTCCTCACCACGACGATATACGATATGTACCTCTGCGCCAAGTCTTCTTGCTGTTCTTGCAGCGTCCATTGCCACGTTACCACCGCCGACTACAATAACTTTCTTACCAGCTTTGATCGGTGTATCGTAATTGTCTAAGAACGCTTTCATAAGGTTATTTCTTGTTAAGAACTCATTGGCTGAGAATACACCCATTGCCTGCTCACCAGGAATACCCATAAATCTTGGAAGTCCTGCACCGGAACCAATGAAAACTGCCTCAAAGCCCTCGTTGTCCATCAACTCATCAATTGTAACGGATTTACCGATGACAACGTTGGTCTCAATCTTAACCCCTAATGCTTTCACGTTTTCCACTTCAGCGGCAACAACCTTCTGCTTTGGAAGACGGAATTCAGGGATACCATAAACTAACACACCACCTGCCTGATGTAATGCTTCGAAAATCGTCACATCATAACCAAGCTTTGCAAGATCTCCTGCACAGGTAAGACCTGCCGGGCCTGAGCCGATCACTGCTACTTTATGTCCATTTAACTTTTCTGCCTTTTTCGGTTTAATGCCATGTTCTCTTGCCCAGTCCGCAACAAAACGCTCTAATTTACCGATCGCTACAGGCTCTCCTTTGATTCCACGGATACATTTTCCCTCACACTGCGTCTCCTGTGGACATACACGGCCACAGACTGCCGGAAGTGCGGAAGACTCACTGATCACATGATAAGCAGCCTCAAAATTACCTTCTTTTACTTCTGCGATAAATCCCGGAATATTGATAGATACCGGACATCCTTTCATACACTGTGCATTTTTACAGTTTAAGCAACGGGCAGCTTCTGCCATTGCCTCTTCTTCATTATATCCCAAACATACTTCTTCAAAGTTCGTTGCACGAACGGCTGGCTCCTGCTCACGAACCGGAACTCTAGTTAATACGTCCATTTTTTCCTCCTGATTCTATGTAACTGACCAGACAGCATTCTCTCTGATCTGACAAATTTCTGATTTTTAACTGTTACAATTGCCACATCCGCCGTGATGTGTTGCACCTTCCTGTAATTTCAACATTGCTCTTCCCTCTTCGGTCTTGTACTGGGCTTGTCTTCTCATCGCCTGATCAAAATCAACCAGATGTCCGTCGAACTCCGGTCCGTCTACACATGCAAATTTCACTTCATCGCCGACAACCAGACGACATGCACCACACATTCCGGTTCCGTCTACCATGATCGGATTCATGGAAACAACCGTTGGAATTCCTAATTCTTTTGTCAGTTTGCAGACAAATTTCATCATGATCATTGGTCCGATTGCCACACAGTGGTCATAACGGTTACCATTATCCCAGAGTTCCTGCAGCTGTGCAGTACCGGTTCCCTTGAAACCGTACGAGCCATCATCCGTTGTCACATAAAGGTTTGTGGCAACTTTTTTCATCTCATCCTCTAAGATCAGTAAATCTTTGTTACGGGAACCCATGATAACATCACAGTCAACGCCGTGCTCATGCAGCCATTTTACCTGAGGATAAACCGGAGCTGTACCAACACCACCTGCAACAAATAAAATTTTCTTTTTCTTTAATTCTTCGATATCTTCATGGATCAGATCCGATGGGCATCCCAGAGGTCCAACGAAATCTTCAAAAGCATCCCCTTCCTGTAAGCTTACCATACGCTCTGTGGAAGCTCCTACGGTCTGGAATACGATCGTGATCGTTCCCTCTTCCCTGTCGTAATCACAAATGGTAAGTGGAATACGTTCACCTTCCTCATCAATTTTTACAATCACAAACTGTCCCGGTTCGCAATACTGCGCAACACGAGGAGCCTTGACATCCATAAGATAGATCTTGTCTGCCAGTTTTTCTCTTCTAACGATTGGATACATGTTTTTCCTCCTTGTATATACTCACTGCCTTTTTCATCTCTGTAATCGTTTTCCTTAATCACGAATCTCCTATGAAAATATACATTTTTTTAGCATTACTTTATATAATAAAGGAAAAGCCGTTAGATTTCAACGGCTTTTCCCTTGTTTTATTGCTTTTTCATATAATTGAAACATACTAATTATTTATAGCTTCTATTCTTACTACACCACTATTATGCCTCCACTTTGGAAAACAGAATTCTGTCATTATCCAATGCCTTTCCGGCACGGACTGCAAACTGCTCTAACAGATCATCCACTGACATCTTTTCCCGTTCTTCCCCGGAAACATCCAGCACAATATTTCCCGAATCCATCATGAGGGTACGGTTTCCAAGTTCAAGCGCCTGATGCATGTTGTGCGTGACCATAAGGCAGGTGATGTTCTGCTCTGACACTATCTTTTTTGTGAGGTTCAGTACTTTCTCTGCGGTGGCAGGGTCTAAAGCTGCGGTATGCTCATCCAGCAGCAAAATCTTAGGAGTCACCATCGTTGCCATCAAAAGTGTGAGTGCCTGACGCTGTCCACCGGACAAAAGTCCGACCGGCTGCTTCATACGGTCTTCTAACCCCATGTCTAGCAGTGCGAGCTGCTCTCTGAATTTTTTCTTGTCCGCTGCCTTGATCCGGCTGAAATAGGCATTCTTTGAAGTAGTCGTGCGCAGGTAGGCAAGCGCCATATTCTCCTCGATCGTCATATGTGGTGCGGTTCCCTTCAATGGATCCTGAAACAAATGACCAATCACTTTACTGCGGACATGCTCTTTCTGATAGGTAATGTCCTCACCATCCAGCATGATCAGTCCTTTGTCTGCAAAAAAGGCTCCTGTTATCGCATTAAACAGCGTTGATTTTCCGGCTCCGTTGCTTCCTACGATCGTTGCAAAATCCCCCTGCTTTAAGGTGAGATTCAGATTTTTTAATGCACATTTTTCATTGACAGTTCCCGGATTAAAAGTTTTGCTGACATCGCGCATCACAAGCATTGCGTTCTTCTCTGCCATTATCTTTCTCCTCCTTCGCTGTCATTTTTCGTAATCTCCTGAACGTATATCTGGTTCTGAGCCTTTGCGGCACGTTTCTGCCGGTAAAAATTCATCTGCTTTTTCAGATATGGGAATGCGATCGCCACGGCTACAATGATTGCAGAAACAAGTTTTAAACACTCTGCCGGTACATTTAATCTCAGGGCAACTGCCACGATAAAACGATACAGGCAGCTTCCTAAAATAACGCCGGTCACACGCTGTAACATACCGCCTTTTCCAATGATAGATTCCCCAATGATCAGGCTGGCGAGTGCGATTGTTACCATTCCGGTTCCAAGATTGATATCACAGGATTTCTGATACTGCGCAAGCAGTCCGCCGGAGAGACCGGTCAGGGCATTGGCAACACAAAGTCCGATCGTGATCATGGCACTTGTATTAATGCTGGAAGCTCTTACCATATCCGGATTATCTCCGGTTGCGCGGATGGAAAGTCCAAGCCTTGTATTTAAAAAGAAAGAGATCAGCACTCCTACAATGATAACGATCAGTGCAGCCACGATCAGTTTATACCACGTTCCACCGATCGCTGTTTTTGCCCAGGTAAAAACGGATTCACAGTTGAATAAGTTCATGTTGGAAGCGAATCCCATTACTGCAATATTAATTGTATACAATCCGGTATTTACGATGATTCCCGCCAAAATGGACTGAATCCCCATTTTTGTCTGTAAGAAAGCGGTCACAAAACCGGAGCAGACACCAGCTGCCATCGCTGCAAATAATCCTAATATCGGATGACCTGCAAGTGTCACCGATGCACAGACGGCACATCCCAATGTAAAACATCCATCGGTCGAAAGATCCGCAATGTTTAAAATACTGAAGGATATAAATAATGCCAGTGCGACCAGTGCATAGATAAAACCAAGTTCTAATGCACTCTGTACAATTGATAATGTAATAATGGAACCCATACCTTAATTAAACTCCTCTGCTGTTACTGTCTCGATCAATTCGGAACACATATCTTTAAAGATAGAATAATCGATTCCGACTTTTTCTGCAATCTCTGTATTTACGGTTACGATACCGCTGTCTAATGTTTCTACCGGTGTTGTGGCCGGATCTGCTCCGTTTGCAAGAATGTCTGCAACCATGTCTGCTGTCTTTGTTCCGAGTGTCTCATAGTTGACGCCGTATCCTAAGAATGCTCCGTTTAAAGCAAAGGAATCTGCACTTGTGTAGTGAGGGATACCTGCGTCTGCAAATTTTTCAAAAATCGCAAGTTCTGCTGTCATAACAGTGTTGTCCTGTGGTGTAAAAATAGCGTCTACTTTTTCTGCTACCAGGGAATCTGCTGCTGCCTGGATCTCACCGGTTGTTGTACCTGTTTTTTCTACATAGGAAATCCCATGTTCATCGCAGTAATCTTTTGCCGCCTGAATAGCACTTGCGGAAGAATCCTGGCTCTTATCATACAGCAATCCGATTTTTGCTGCATCCGGATCCGCTGCCAAAATGAAATCCATGATCTGTGCCACATCAATTGCATCGGATGTTCCTGTAATATTGGCACCCGGAGCATCTGCACTTGCTACAAGTCCTGCTCCGACCGGATCTGATACTGCGGAAAATACAACCGGGATCTGATTATCTTCCGTTGCGTTCTGCATGATCATTGCTGCCGGCGTTGCGATCGGAATGATCACATCGACGCCCTCTGCCACAAGATCTGCTGCGATCTGATTTAAGGTAGAGGAATCTGCCTGACCATTATAGGTGTAATCTGCATAATCAAATGTCACACCAAGTTCTGCTCCTTTTGCATCCAGCTCTGCTTCAATTGCTTTCTCGATCTGGTTTAAGGATGCATCATCTACATACTGTACGATCCCAACTTTGTACACGGTTTTGTCTGCAGTATTCTGTGCAGTGTCGGTTGCGTCTGCACTGTTCTCTGTTGTGTTCGTGCTGTTTCCTGCATTGGATGTGTCTGTGCTGTTTCCGCATCCACCGATCATTGTTGCTGCCATTGCCATTGTCAATACTGCTGCCATCATTTTTCTCTTCATCATTTTTTCCTCCAAATTTTAAGAATGTTTTTGAAAGAAATCCGTTTTGAAAGTTATAAGAATCATGTATTGCGGTTTTGTTTGCAAGTAAACAAAAACCGTCTCAAGCTGTTGCTTGAGACGGTAATAAAATCTTATTATCGCGGTACCACTCATCTTGACCATCCGGTCCACTCTCTCATGTACTATCATACACGCCTGATTGATAACGGGTTCGGTTCCCGGTGACTCCTACTGCTGATACATGGCTCTGTATGCTTCATGTATGTTGTTCAGGTCACCCTCGAAAGTCCATTCAGTAAAATGATCCATACTGCAATCCCACCACCTGCAGCTCTCTGTAATATCAACAGATTACTTACTACTCTTTCTCAACGGTTTTTCTTTATGGTGTTACTTTAATACATTAACGTATCTTTGTCAACACCTTTTTTATGTTTATGAAAAGTATACAAGTTCATCTTCCGGTTTTTCTGCCGGTGTCACTGAGATTGGATAAAGAACAGGTCCTTTTCCCTTGTACTCTTTTGCAAATTCCACATGCACTTCTGCTGTGATATTGATCCAGGATTTGTGAGGTATTTCATCTTCCCTGTCGTATTTCGTTTTGAAACCGATAAAGGTAACATCCTCCACACAGCAGGTCATTGCGAAACGTCCTGGAACCATAATTCCTTTTTTCAGTTTGTCCGGATTGTATACAAGTGCTAAGAAAGAAACTTTTTTGCCCTCATATTTTTTCGGATTCTCCTGACAATCCATATACCAGATGGCGTAATCTGCATCGGAAATTTCAATCTCATCCGCAGTAATGTCAAATGGCAGTTCCTCCGGTCTCTCATCAAGTGTTCCGTCCGCACGCTCATAGACAAGCTGTGCTTTCCGGTTTAATGCCTTGACATTTCTGCGGTATTTTCCCTTGTCTGTGCTGTCATCACAGCGATTGAAGATCACGACATCTGCGGAAAAAAGCTGTTCCATGATCATCGTGCGCATATTTGCAAGATACATATCGAATGTCGTTGCATCTACTGTGGCAAGCTGCTGCACGATCATCCAATGCTTCGGAAGCTCCATATCCATGAGTGTTCCCATCTGCCACGTTCCGTTGTACTCTAAGAATACCTGCTCCGGCTGGTACTCGGTATTTACTTTTTTCAAAAAGTCCTCTGTAAAATCTGCCTCACTGTCTACCATGACAAGTTTTACATTATTTTTTTCAAGTTCTTCATCCGTAAACTCTGCATCGCCGTCTTCACAGCAGATGACAAGGCTTTTTCCCTCTTTTGCAAAGCCCTGCTCAAATAAGGTGTCTTTGATGAGGGAGGTCTTTCCACTGTCCATAAAACCGGTAAATAAATATACTGGTATTTCGTTCATATATATTCTCCCTTATTAAATTCCGAATAACTCTTCTAATCTGTGTTCGTCAATGTTGCAGCCGATCACACAAAGTCTTCCTGTATAGTCAGGCTCACCGTCACGGAGTTCATACTCGCCCGGAACCATGTCAAAGTAAATCCAGGAACCATTCTCATCCTCTACCATTCCTTTGGCACGGAGGATTGTTCCGTAATCATCTGTCTCGCAGAGTGTCTTTAATACATCCTCAATCTTTTCCTTCGTGAATTTGTGAGGAGTCTCTTTGCCCCAGCTTGTAAACACTTCATCTGCATGATGGTGATGATGATCGTGGTCATGGCATCCACAGGTGCAGTTTTCGTCATGTTCATGATGGTGGTCATGGTCTTCATGATCGTGATGGTGGTCATGGTCGTGGTCGTGATGATGCTCATGATCGTGATCTTCGTGGTCATGGTCCTCATGATCGTGGTCATGCTCATGGTCGTGGCATCCGCAGGTGCAGTTCTCATCATGTTCATGATGATGTTCGTGCTCATGCTCCGCTGCCTCTTCTTTGGCATGCTGCTCAGCCATTAATTTCATCTCAAGAGAATCTGCTCCCTCGATCACTTTTAAGATCTGCTCGCCTTTGATCGCATCCCATGCTGTTGTGATGATTGCAGCCTTTGGATTCAATGTCTGGATCTGTTTTACACAAAGTTCTAACTGCTCAGGTGTTGCATTCTGGCTTCTGCTCAGTACAACAACTGTAGCATATTCAATCTGATTATTAAAAAATTCACCGAATGCTTTCATCTGTTTGCTTGCTTTTAAAGCATTTACGACAGTTACGAGTCCGTTTAATTTAACGTCTTCCTCTTTCTCGATATCGATCACAGACTTCATAACATCGGATAACTTACCGACACCAGATGGCTCGATCAGGATACGGTCCGGATGATATTTATCAATCACTTCGTGAAGATTCTTTCCGAAATCACCTACTAATGAACAGCAGATACAGCCGGAATTCATCTCGGTGATCTGGATTCCTGCATCTTTTAAGAAACCGCCGTCGATTCCGACTTCACCGAACTCATTCTCGATCAGAACGATCTTCTCGCCCTTAAATACCTCATCGATCATTTTTTTAATAAATGTGGTTTTTCCTGCTCCTAAGAAACCGGAAATAATATCAATTTTTGTCATAATAAATCCACTCCTTTTTATGTCTTGATAATATGCAGAATGCAGATTATCATGGTTACATTGTATTATCTTTGTCTGTCCGGATCACACTTTCTGCCCGAACATTCCTATTTTACTCGATTATTTTACAAAATGCAAATTTTGTGCAATTTTTAATAATTATTTTATACCCTGTTTATTTTTATCCATTATATCCGAAAACACTTCTGCATATCCTTGTATGTACCGAGAACCAAAAGGGTATCTTCACTGCTTAGTTCCATATCCGGACCAATCGCCATATTCATCTTTCCGTCTGTTTTGATCGCCAGAATACTGATGCTGTACTTTTTACGGATATCCAGTTCACCGATCGTTTTTCCGATCCAGTCTCCCGGCACCTCCACCTCAAAAATAGCATGTGAATCATCCACTTCGATATAATCATGGATATGATCTGCCGTATAGCGGATCGCTGCCCAGTTGGCGATCTGTTTTTCCGGATAAATGACCTCGTCTGCTCCGTTGCGAAGCAGGAACTTTGCCTGTACATCCCGCTCTGCACGCGATATGACCATTTTAGCGCCAAGTTCTTTCAAAAGAGACGTTGTCTCCAGGGAATTCTGGAAATTGCCTCCGATCGTCACAAAACAAATATCATAATTTTTGATTCCAAGCGACTCCAGAAAATTCTCATTGGTACTGTCACCGATCTGTGCGTCTGTAACATACGGAAGAATTTCATTGACAAGATTTTCATTCTCATCCACAGCCATTACTTCATGTCCAAGCTCATTCAACTGGTATGCAACATGCTTTCCAAATCTCCCGAGTCCGATAAGCAAAATATTTTTCATTATAATTTTCTCCTTTATCCAACAGTTATTTTATCAAGCGGTCTTTTTGCCCCACTCTGTATTTTTACTGAAATTGCAGCATATATAAGTGTCAGTCCGCCAACTCTTCCAAGATACATCAAAACAACCAATATCAGATGTGATACCAGTCCAAGCTCCGTTGTGATCCCTAATGTAAGTCCTGCCGTGCCCACTGCAGACGCTGTTTCAAAAAGACAATCCGACAATGCAACATGTTCTATCTGACTGATTGCGATTCCACCTGTGAAAAACAAAAAGAAATACAAAATAGCGATCGTTGCCGCATTTTTCACCACTGTGTTATCAAATCTTCTTCCAAAAACCTCTGTTTCCGGCTCTCTTCCAAATGTTGCAAATGCATTCAGTATCAGCACTGCGATCGTTGTTGTCTTCATACCTCCTGCCGTTGATCCCGGAGATCCACCGATCAGCATCATCAAAATCATGATCGCTTTAGAAGAATCGTTCATTGCACCAAGATCTGCCGTATTAAAGCCTGCCGTCCGAAGAGTTACCGACTGAAAAAAAGAAGCCAGTATTCTTTTTCCCATAGAAAATCCGGTAAAATCACTCAGAAAGAAAAAAACAGCCGGTAGTAAGATCAAAACAGCGGTGGTAACGAGGATAATCTTACTCTGCAGACGGTAACGTTTCAAGTTCCATTTGTTTGTGCAAAAATCATCCCAGGTCAGAAATCCGATGCCACCAATCACGATCAAAAGCATGATCACAATATTGATCAATGGATTGGCAATATATCCTGTCAGAGATGGAAATGTCTGTTCCGTCGTTCCAAGTATGTCAAAACCTGCATTGCAAAAAGCCGATACCGAATGGAAGACTGACATCCAGATTCCTTTCCATCCATAATCCCTGCAAAATACAGGAAGCATGAGAATGGCACCGATCAGTTCGATCAGAAATGTTCCCTGTAGAATAAATTTCGTAAGCCGGACAATTCCACCTACTTTCGGTGCTGAAATCGCATCCTGCATCGTACTCCGCTGCATTAACGAGATCTTTCTCCCGGAAACCATTGAAAAAGATGCAACCACAGTAATAACTCCCAATCCGCCGGTCTGGATCAGAAGCAAGATCACTGCCTGGCCAAACGCTGACCAGTAGCTTCCTGTATCCACGACCACAAGTCCTGTCACGCAGACAGCTGATGTCGCAGTAAATAAAGTTTTATCAAACGGTGTCACAACTCCGGCAGAAGATGAGATCGGAAGCATTAAAATAATTGCTCCAAGTAATATCACACCTGCAAATCCAAATGCGATCATCTCAAACGATGACATTTTCTTTTTTTTACGGATAAGTTCCGGCATATCAATTCTCCTCTTTTTCTGCTGCTTTCATTTTATTTGTGGAACTGCATATTATAAAGCTTTTCGTAAGTTCCCTTCCTGTCCATCAGTTCTTCATGTGTTCCTGATTCTTCGATACCATCCTCAGATAAAACAATGATCTTCTCTGCGTTTTTGATGGTGGAAAGCCTGTGTGCAATTACAAATGTGGTACGGTTTTTTGCAAGCTTCTCCAATGAATCCTGTACTACTTTTTCACTCTCATTGTCAAGTGCGGAGGTTGCCTCATCAAAAATAAGGATCGGTGGATTTTTAAGGAAAACCCTTGCGATGGACAATCGCTGCTTCTGTCCGCCGGAAAGCTTGATTCCGCGCTGTCCGATGTCCGTCTCATAACCATTTGGAAGCGACATGATAAACTCATGCGCATTGGCGTTTTTCGCTGCCTCGATGACTTCCTCTCTTGTCGCATCCGGTTTTCCGTAACGGATATTGTCAAAAACAGTTCCAACAAAAAGATACACATCCTGCTGCACAATGCCGATGTGGTCGCGCAGACTCTTTAAGGTGAGATCACGCACATCTTTTCCATCGATTTTTACTGCGCCGCCCGTCACGTCATAGAAACGAGGAATGAGGGAACAGAGCGTACTTTTTCCTGCGCCGGAGGAACCGACTAATGCCATGTAAGCCCCCGCCGGAACATTTAAACTGATATGGTTCAACACTTTTTCCGTGTTTTCCTCATACTGGAATGAAACATTTTCAAAAGTAATATCTCCTTTTACATCCTTAAGTTCCACTGCGTCTTTTTTGTCCTCGATATCCGGATGAATGGCGAGGATCTCCTGAAAACGCTCAAACCCGGTATAACCGTTCTGGAACTGCTCTGTGAAATCAATGAGGGTGCGGACCGGATCCGTAAACACACTGATATAGAGCATAAATGTGACAAGGTCGCTGACATCCACACTGCCTTTTGCGATCAGCACCGTACCTGTCAGGATCACACTGACCTGAATGAGTGTCGTAAACGCTCCAAGCCCTGCCTGATAACTTCCCATGTAAAAATAGCTGTTTTTCTTGGCTGCAAGGAAACCGTCATTTCCTTGTTTGAATTTACGGTTTTCAATCTCTTCATTGGCAAAAGATTTTACCACCCGGATACCGGATAAGTTATCCTCGATCTGCGCATTGATGTCTGCGATTTTTACACGGTTCTGTTTGAATGCGAGACGCATTTTTTTATTCAGGACAAATGCATAGATCAGCATGAACGGCAATATTGCAAAGGCTGCAACTGCGAGCATTGGGCTGATGTTCACAAGAATGATCAGTGCTCCGGCAATTTTGATCACGGACAGAATGATATTCTCCGGTCCATGATGCATCAGTTCGCTGATATCAAAAAGATCGGTTGTGATACGGCTCATCAGCTGTCCGACTTTCTGGTCATCATAAAAGGAAAAGGACAGTTTCTGGTAATGTGCGAAAATTTCCGCACGCATGTCATACTCGATTTTCGCTCCCATCACATGTCCATAATTACAAATGTAGAATTTACTGTAACAGTCAACCGCCACCAGCACAAACAGTCCAATGGCAATGTATGCTGCCTGATGCAAAATTTCTGCCGGCTCACGGTACACAAGATTGTAGGTCACATACCGCACGACCAGCGGAATGATCAGGGCAACCGCCGCAGAGAGCGTTGCGAAAAACATGTCTGTCCAGAACACACGCATGTAAGGTTTATAATAGGTGAGCATTTTTTTCATGGTTCCACTTTTTTTCATAAATTCCGGTTCTCCTCTGCATAAGATAAGACTGATACATTCTTTTATGCATCAGTCTCATTCAAATTCATATGATATTATTTTAGACGTAAAGCTGAAATTGTCAAGCTTTTCCCAATGTGCCAGATATGCTGCTTATTTTCTCTTTTCAAACCCATACACCCATTTTCCACGCAAAAATAAAGCAAGGAAAATGACTGAACTAATACTCCAGGTCAATGGATACGCCCAGAAGATCACGCGGATGTCCGGGATAAAATGAACCGTAACCGTGATGTAGCTTACACGGAACAGACACCATACACACAGCATGACGATCATCGGAACCGATGCATTTCCCGAACCACGAAGCACCGCAGCGATGCAGTGGGAAAAAGCCAGCAGAAAGTAGAACAATGCAATCGTTCTCGACTGCATAACTCCATAATGTACTACGTCCTGTTCACTGTTAAAGGCTGCAATAAGCAACGGTGCGGCTGTATAAATCACAACTCCGATCAATTCTGCAATGATAATCGAACAGAGAACGCCAAACCTCGCTCCTTTTTTTGCACGGTCATACTGCTTTGCACCAAGGTTCTGGCTGACAAAAGTGGTCAGCGCCATCGTAAAACAGGTCACCGGCAGAAACGCAAATCCTTCGATTTTGGAATAAGATCCACATCCTGCCATCGCCATTTTTCCAAATGCATTGATATTTGTCTGCACAAAAACATTCGCAATGGCGATCACAGAATTCTGAAAACCGGACGGCACACCGTTTTGTATGATCTGCCACAGCATCTGGCTGTCAAAACGGATTTTATTTAACTGAAGCCTATATTCTTCTTTTGCTCTCAGAAGATGAATCAGACATAAGAATGCACTTATAAATTGGGAAATCGCTGTTGCCAAAGCGGCTGCACCGACTCCCATCCCCAATCCTGAAATAAAGAAAATATCCAGCACCACATTGATACAGGAAGAAATGATCAGATAAATCAGCGGATGTCTGCTGTCTCCAACCGACTGCAAAATCCCTACAAAAATATTGTACATGATCACTCCGATAGAGCCTGCAAAATAAGTGCGGAAATAGGTAATAGATTCCGGAAGCACCTCTGCGGGTGTTCCCATCAGCACCAGGATCTTCGGTGCTAAAAGCATGCCGATCACTGTCAATGCAATTCCTGCTGCAATTCCAAACGCAACCGTTGTGTGGATTGCTTTCTCCAGATTTTCCCTGTCTTTCGCTCCATAATATCTGGCAATTACAACACCTGCACCCATTGCGATGCCATTGATAAATCCAACCATCAGAAAAATCAGATTCCCGGATGAGCTGACTGCCGCCAACGCATTGCTGCCGAGATAATTTCCTACGATCAGTGAATCTGCCGTGTTATACAATTGCTGAAACAAATTTCCAAGAAACAGCGGAATCGCAAATAAAATAATTTTTCTGGAAATGCTTCCCTCTGTCATTCTTGTTTTATCTTCTGTTCTCATCATTACTTCCTCGTATCTTTTTCTGCCCTGCGCTCTGACTCTAATAATAGGTACTATCTATAGTATAGTTTTTTTCGTGTAAAATCAACAAGTTTTGAGGATTATAAGAGATTTGGATTGAACAAAATCTTGAATTACATAACTAATGCTGCTCCATATAATCAATAAATTCCGGTGTCTTAGACCAGTACTTAATCCCCCAATTTTCAAAATTCCATTCATCCATGTAATTGTTACATTCATAGTCAATATACTCTTTTAATATTCTTTCATTTGCTACATCAATGTCTAACATTCTTGGAATTCTGATTCCTGTCTGCAGCAGTCTGTTATAATCATTTTGTTCTGCTTCGATTTTATTGCCAAATGAGTAATATTCACATGGCTCATGGTGTATCTGCTTTAACACATAAAATTTACCTTCCCGTTCTGCCAAATAGGAATAACCACCTTTTCCATGTCCTAATAACTTCACAATTTTATATTCTTTCTGATTAACATTCATAACATCCTGCATTATCGTCCCCCCTGTTTATTCGGCAAAGTATATTCCTTGAATCCGACCACTAACGTAGCGTCAGGCTTTTGCATTGCAATTAACATTGTGTTGTTAAAGCTGTAATTATGAAATTTTGACATGGTATTCAGATAAATCTTGTACTTCTCGCTTTCAAAAAGTTCCTTGATACCCTACTCCAACTTCTCCGTTATTTCCTGTACTTTCTGTTTTTCTGTTTTAGCGTCTGCCATTGTTTTTGTTTCTTAATTGTCTGTTTCTATGCTATTAAATTTCTCCCTTTTCGGAAAAGTGTTTCTGATATTACTTAACCCAAACTATCCTGTTATTTATACATTTTAAGAAGTTAATGCAATTTGAGCTATTGATTTGCTTGGATATGATAAAGATTAGTTTTGCTGACTGGATTGAAATTGAGTTTAGGTTTAAAACATAATAAAAGCTATCCAATTTTTTTGACCGGGTAGCCTTTGTAAAATTTATTCTGCTGGAACTTCTGTGGCTGTGAGTGATATATACTCTGAAAAAATGGCATTTACCACAGCTTTCCTTTCGTCATCCAGTGATAAATAGTTCTGATTTACATTATCGTTGAATGTACCACAATCGGAATGATATTTGTATGTTTCTTCGTTGATTGTAATTTCAATGTTGCTTAAACAATCAGTTGTACCTTCTGTATTCCATGCATCACCACATAATATATTAGATATAGTTCTGATATCCTCATTTTCAGTGATGTTCGCATTTTCTCCTGTGAAAACATTATGAATACTTACTACTGCAACTGGGTCTATCATAAGTTCACTACTGGCCAGGACTTTTTCTGTTGCAAAAATCCACCATTTTTCATTCATATTAATCTCGATTATGCCTTCTTGTGAACCATATTGATATCCATAGCCCGTACCAAAGTTAGATTGATTGTCTTTTGTTGGCTTTTCACTTCCGTCTACTTCTGACGTAATCTCTCCATCCATAACACCACAACGGGCTTCTACTGTACTTTCATGACCTGTGTCAATATATAACTCGCCATTTACCATGACCATAGGAATTAAATCCCATTGTTCTGCTTCTTTGACAACTTTGATACCGTAAACCTCTGTTATCTGTGCTGGATAACTTTCTGCAATTTCTCCGTTATATGCTATTTCAATAATGTCACCAACATTTGGTTGTGGAGCAGTACCTATGTTTTTCATTGGTACTGTAATCAGATCTGCATTGTTTAATTCTTGACTACCCTCTACTGGTTCTACTAAAAAATAATTATCACGAATTTCAAGAATGGTTGCTTCAAAAATAGTGTTATTTTCTTCACCTATTCCACTTGGTCTGAGCCATTGACCTGTTTCTTCATCTTTCACTAAAATCAACTCGTAACCTCCCTCCGGTCTGTTAAAATAAATTTCTGTATCATCCGAAGTAAGCTCTAATTGGAAGCTATGCTCTGCTCCAATCGGACTGTTTATTCCACCAAATGTCGAAAAAAATGTAAGATAATGTGGTTTTACTCCACTTCCATTGTCTTTAAATCCTCTGATATATCCTGAAGATGTTGGAATTCCTACATCAAGCGTGATCTCCGTTCCATCCTCTGATACAGAGTAATCAACTAATACGACATCCATTCTTTTTTGAAAACCTGTGCCAATAAAGAATAGAGCTACTAATACAGCTAAAATTACAATTACTGCAATTATTCTTTTTTTCATAATCAAACACCTCCATTGATTTGGTGAAATTTCAAACAAATTCGTTTTTAAATTAACCTTAATGTAGATTTATACATCAAAAATGTAGAATTATACATGTTTTCATTCAGACACACAATTCCGAAAAGGGAGTATTTATTTCATTAACTTTCTATTTATACAATCACAATCGGCGTCCGATATTCATTCACCATTTCCGTCTGGTTCTTTAAAGCCAGATTCCCCAGATAGATCTGATTGCGGAGGATATCCAGATCCAGCATCCGCAGAGATTCGGGAGAAAGCGTCTGTCTGGCGTCAGCCAGGCTGGTGACGAGAGGAATGGAACTGTTCTTTTTGATCTCGGTAAGCAGTGGCGTCGCATTCTTGCGGAAACCCAACACTCTGGCGTAAGAGATATAGTCTTCCGACTTGCAGGTCTCGAATTCTTCCTTGGTCATATTCAGCAAAATATGAAGCAGACATCTGCTGATGCGGGTGTAGGTCATATCCTTACTCTTGAGCAGATCACAGAAAGAAGTGTAACCTGCGAAGGAAGGCAGGGTATTGCGGATCCGGTCGGACAGATCCGAAGAAATATCCTGATACTTGTCGTAGCCCACAGAGTATTCCGTCAGCAGCTTGTATTGCAGTGCTGCGGAAAAATCATCGGCAAACAGAGGCTTTTTGTGAGACAGAGAATCCATCATCAATGCATAGGCACTTTCCGGCATCTGGGCAGCCAGATAGGATCTGTCTCTTATACACATCTCCGAGCCCACGAGACCGGAGCCTATCTCG
>ENA-OXEY01000297-OXEY01000297.1-human-gut-metagenome-genome-assembly--contig:-NODE-297-length-22542-cov-20.892960_pt1 | contig 22542 bp, 19 predicted proteins | sample MGYA00249365_ERZ652263 | MGnify/ENA primary metagenome ERZ652263 (study PRJEB26925, sample SAMN05826763) | human gut metagenome | biome: ENVO:2100002; feature: ENVO:00000062; material: ENVO:00002003...
TCAAGGATAAAGATTCCCGCGAGATTTTCCTGACCATGCAGCAGCGGGTGTTCCCTGCCATCAAAAAGATGAAGTATGGCCGTCTGCCGGACTTTGACGCAAACGGCGAGCTGGTGGAAATCGAGGACGACCCCACCCGCCCGGATGAGGGCAACACCGCCTTTGCGCAGTACATGGACGATGCCATGTTCCTGATCCCCACGCCGCAGGTGCTGCAAAAGATCATCACCGGGCTGGAGGATCTCTACACCCACGACATTGCCGACCTTGATATGCAGGGCGACCTGTATGAGTATATGCTGGGCAAGCTGGCAACAGCAGGGCAGAACGGCCAGTTCCGCACGCCCAAACACATCCGCGACATGATGGTGGAACTGGTGCAGCCCACGCCGGACGACTTTATCTGCGACCCCGCCTGCGGCACGGCGGGCTTTCTGGTGTCCAGTGCGCAGTACCTCCGCGCCCACTACGAGGACAGCATGACCCCGGAGCAGTGGCAGCATTTTGCCGGCCCGATGTTCACGGGCTTTGACACGGACCGCACCATGCTGCGCATTTCGGCCATGAATCTGATGCTCCACTCCATCACGAACCCGGATATCGACTACAAGGACAGCGTGTCGAAGCAAAACTCCATTTGCAGCAAGTATACCGTTTGCCTTGCGAACCCGCCGTTCAAGGGCACTGTGGATGCCGAGAGCATCAACGACGACCTGAAAGCCGTCACCAACACCAAAAAGACGGAGCTTCTGTTCCTTGCACTCTTCCTGCGGATGCTCAAAACCGGCGGACGCTGCGCCTGCATCGTGCCGGACGGCGTGCTGTTCGGTTCCAGCAAGGCTCACCAGAGCATCCGAAAAGAACTCATTGAAAACCACCAGCTGCGGGCGGTCATCTCCATGCCCTCCGGCGTGTTCAAGCCCTACGCAGGAGTGTCCACGGCGGTGCTGGTGTTTACCAAGACCGGCGCGGGCGGCACCGACAGGGTGTGGTTCTACGATATGAAAGCCGACGGCTTCTCGCTGGACGACAAGCGCACCGAGGTGAAGGAAAACGACATCCCGGACATCATCGCCCGGTTCCATAACCTCGACGCCGAAACTGACCGCAAGCGCACCGAGCAGAGCTTCTTTGTGCCCAAAGAAGAAATTGCCGCCAACGGGTACGATTTATCCATCAATAAGTACAAAGAGACCGAGTATGTGCCGGTGGAGTACCCCTCGACCACAGAAATTCTGGCCGACCTGCATGAGCTGGAAATGGAGATCACTAAGGGTCTGGCAGAGTTGGAAGAAATGGTATGACGGAGGAAAATGCGATGACAGAAAATGATAAACTGCAAATGTTTGAGGACCGTCCGATTCGTACCGCATGGGATGAAATGCAGGAAGAATGGTACTTTTCCATTGTTGATGTTGTGACGGTTTTAACAGAAAGCGGAGATTACAACACCGGGCGAAAATATTGGAATAAGTTGAAGCAGCGCTTGAAAGCTGAGGGCAGTGAACTGGTGACAAATTGTCACCAGTTGAAAATGAAAGCGACAGACGGAAAACGCCGTTTGACCGATGTTGCCAACACGGAACAGCTCCTGCGCATCATTCAGTCGGTGCCGTCCAAAAAGGCGGAACCGTTCAAGATGTGGCTGGCGATGGCCGGCCGGTGGTCACTGCCGAGAATGCAAGTACCATGTTGTTGGGCCAGACGGTTGCTGGAATGATCGAGAGCGTGGCAACGGAAAAAGATGACGAAAAATCGGAATAACATGCAGGTGTGGGAGGAGATGGTGTGATGGCGAGTTTTGATGAGGTATTAAAAGACTGTACAAAATTGGGAACCAAAATTCCGACAAGTGAATATTTAGAAAACGGCAAATACCCAATCATTGACCAAGGGCAAAATGATATTGCAGGATATTATGACTCAGATGATGGCTTGTTTGAGGATGTTCCAACCATTGTTTTTGGTGACCATACAAGAGTAGTGAAGTATGTAGACAAACCTTGCTTTTTGGGTGCAGACGGAGTAAAACTTCTTTGCCCGTTAGATAAAGATATAAATTGCAAGTATTTGTTTTACCAACTTTCATGCGCAGATATTCCAAACACAGGATACAATAGACATTTCAAATGGGTAAAGGCATTAAATTTCAAAATCCCATCAAGTGATGAACAAAATCATGTTGTTGAAGTGTTGGATAAAGTAACCGAGTTGATTTCTCTCCGTAAGCAGCAGCTTGCCAAACTAGACGAACTGGTAAAGGCGCGATTTGTGGAGATGTTTGGAGACCCGGTTGTTAATTCTAAAAGGTGGCCGGTTGAAACTATAGAAAATCATATTGATTTGCTTACAGGTTTTCCGTTTGATAGTTCTGGTTATGTTTCAAAGGGTGTTAATATTTGTGGCGGATTGATTATTATGCCCCAAAAAATCGATTGGAGCGCCTGTAAACACTGGCCCCAAATTACTGGATATGAAGATTACATTTTGCGTCCTAATGACATTGTTATAGCACTTGATCGTCCATGGATTTCTAATGGTTTCAAAATTGCCATGGTTGATAGAGAACATTTACCTGCGTTATTAATTCAGCGAACTGCCAGAATTAGAGCTGTTGATATAAACCAGCACTACCTTATGCAATCCCTTCTTCTCGGAAGATTCGATAAACATTGTAATATTACAGGGTCGCTTGTACCTCATATATCGCCAAAGGATATAAAGAGTTATTCTGTTATGATTCCTCCGATTGAATTGCAAAATCAGTTTGCCACCTTTGAGGAACGTGTTGACCAGCAGAAGCAGACCGTACAGCAGAGCCTTGAAAAGCTGGAATTGATGAAAAAGGCACTGATGCAGGAATATTTTGGGTAAAACGATATACAGTTGAAAAAATGCGAGGTATAATAAAAGAGGACTATAATGGACGGGAGGAATTACAATGCTCAGCAGATTGAAAGTGTGGTTTGAAAATTTATTTAAGAAAAAGCAAGAATATAAACTTATTGATACCTTTGGATGCACAGAACGCCCATCGGTATCCTGCCCGACCTTCTTAGAGCGAAAAGTACATACTCAATTCTTGAATGCAGTTCAAAGCTATAATATCATTGTTGTGTACGGAGAGTCCCGACAGGGAAAAACATGGACGATTGAACGGTATTGCCCAAATCAACTACGCATCGGATGCAATGCAGCTATGGACATTGATGCATTGAAAAAAGAAATGCTCCATGTCGTAGGCGTTGAAGTACGTCAAATTGAGCATAGCATTACAGATGAATTTAGCGACAGTGATGTTGAACAGGTATCAAGCAGTATCGGAGCCGAGATGGTTGCTAGTGCGGGAATGAGCACAACAAGTTCGACTGCGCACAAGGAAACTCTGAAAACCTCATATCAAACTGTAAATATTAATAATATGTTGGAATTTTTAGAGGTTTTAAAAAGTCGCTCCGCTGAAAAATATTTTGTGTTTGATAATTTTCATTATCTGTCGCCAGATGTTCAGCAAAGCTTTTGCTCGTTGCTGAAAGAGTTCAACTATCAAGGCATAAAAATTATCATTGTAGGTGTGTGGAAGGACGCGTCAAGAATAACAGCGATGGCACCTGATTTGATTAATCGGTGCGCCCATATAGATATAGGAACATGGACAGCGGAAGAATTGCAAAAGGTGGAAAAGTTGGGAGAAAATGCACTGAATATTAAAATTGATGAAGACGCTATACAACTTTTTATAGAGTGCTCGGCCCATAATATTGGTATATTTAAAGATTTTCTGCAAAGGTACTGCCAAAAATTTTGCGTCGATAAAACAGAACAACACAAGCGAATGCTTTCTGATGCGAATTCTGCAACAGAAACCGCGGATGAAGTCATTGCTGAATCTTATACACCTTTAAGAGATCGTGCAATCAACCTTGCATTACCTCAGAGACAACGTAAGGATTCAAAACATATGAGGCAGAAAATCGTGATTGCGTTGTTTACATTGATTTATGAAAGCGATGCAGATAAAACGCAATCTGGATTTTCTATAAACGATATAAAAAAGGAGGTTGATAAAATTAGTGCTCAAGTAGGTGAAGAGAGCGTTGGAATCAGCAACTTGGCACAGGAACTTGGAATTATCCATACTCGCGAAGAGAACAGACAAACAGGAAAGAATTTTATTTCGCTATTTTATTACGACAAAGCGAATAAGCGCCTTCTTGTCTTGGAGCCGACTATATATGAGATAAAATCCTATAAGCCAGAACTAATTGAGGATATTGCAATGGAACTGATGGATGAATTGCTGAAAATAAACAAAGAAAAATTAGAAGCTCAAGCGGAATAGTAAGAAGTTGAAAGATTAAGAACTAAGTAACATATTAGAAGTGTTAAAACAGAAAGGAGCCCTTCCCATGCCCAACTTCTCCTATCTCTCCACCCACCCAGAATACTCCCTCTTCGCTAATTCTGCCATCGAGGCCGAGAAAGTGTTCTCCACCTCTCCGGCGATGTGTGCGGTGGGGTGTCGGAAGGCGTTGGAGCTGGCGGTGAAGTGGGTGTATGCGGCAGATAAAACCATCACGATGCCCTACAAGGACAACCTGCAATCCCTGTTGCACGAGCCGAGTTTCCGGTTTGCGGTGGACCGGGACGTGTGGAGCGTGCTGCCCAGCATCGTGAAGGCGGGCAATCTGGCAGTACATACGGGACACAGCGTGTCGGCGGCGGATGCAGTGTTCAGCCTGCGGGGGCTGTTCGATTTCATCCAGTGGGTGGATTACTGCTACGGCACGGACTATGTGGAGCGCTCCTTTGATGAAACAGCCATCCCCGGCGAAAAGGTAACGCTGGACGAAAAGAAGATCCGGGAACAGGAAAGCCTGCTGACCCAGAAGGATGCCGAACTGGAAGCCTTGCGCAAGCAGGTGGAGAGCCTTTCGGTGGCGTACACGGCCAGCAAACAGCAGAACCAGCAGAGCCGCAGCTTCACCGCCGCCGACCTGACCGAGGCCGAGACGCGGCGGAAGATCATCGACATCGACCTCAAGGCCATGGGCTGGAAATTCACCGGGCCGGACGCCGATGTGCGCACCGAGTACGAAGTGGACAACATGAACGGCGTGCTGGGGCAGAAGGGCTATGCGGACTATGTGCTGATGGGCAAGGACGGCTTGCCGCTGGCGGTCATTGAAGCCAAGCGCAGCACCAAAGACCCCAGCATCGGGCGCAAGCAGGCTCAGCTTTATGCAGACTGTCTGGAGCAGAAATTTGGCCGCCGTCCGATGCTGTTTACCACCAACGGCTACACCACCTATTTCTGGGATGAGCAGAGCGGCCCGCAGCGTGCTGTGAGCGGAGTGTTCTGCAAGGACGATTTACAGAAGCTGATGAACCGCCGCACCGAGAAAAAGCCGCTGGACACCATCGAAATTGATGACAAAATCACCGACCGCTATTACCAGAAAAACGCCATCCGGGCTGTCTGCGCCCACATCGCGCAGGGCTTCCGGCGCAATCTGCTGGTCATGGCTACTGGCACGGGCAAGACCCGCACCGCATCCAGCCTGACCGATGTGCTGAGCCGCGGCGGTCATGTGACCAACGTGCTCTTTCTGGCCGACCGCACCGCGCTGGTCAAGCAGGCGAAGGACGACTTCAAAAAGTATCTGCCGGATCAGTCGCTGTGCAATCTGTGCTCCTCCAAGGACGATAAGGCCGCGCGCATCGTGTTTTCCACCTATCCCACCATGCTCAACGCCATCGACAACGCCAAGACCAAGGACGGCGTGCCGCTGTTTTCGCCCGCCCACTTTGACCTTATCATCGTGGACGAGAGCCACCGCAGCATTTTCAAGAAATACCGCGCTATTTTTGATTATTTCGATGCGATTCTGGTGGGTCTGACCGCCACCCCGAAAACCGACGTGGACCGCAACACCTACGACTTTTTCGAGATGGAACATGGCATTCCCACCTACGCCTACGATTACGACACGGCGGTCTACACCGACCATGTGCTGGTGCCTTACTACAACTACGAGGTCAAGACGAAATTCACAGAAGAGGGCATCCACTACGACCAGCTTTCACCGGAGGATAAGGCCCGCTACGAGGACGATTTTTCCGAGGACGATACCCTGCCCACCTTTATCCCATCCGAAAAGTTGAACAAGTTCATCTTCAACGCCAACACCGTGGACACGGTGCTGCAAGACCTGATGGAACGGGGCATCCAGACGGCAGGCGGCGACCGCATCGGCAAAACCATCATCTTTGCCCAGAACAAGCGCCATGCGGAGTTTATCCGGGAACGCTTTGGCAAGCTCTACCCGCAGCTGGAGACCCAGTACCCGGGATTCATCCAGCGGGTGGTCTGCGACGACGCCTATGCACAGTCCATCATTGACGACTTCAAACAGCCGGACAAGCCGCCGTTTATTGCGGTCTCGGTGGATATGATGGACACGGGCATCGATGTGCCGGAGTGCGCGAATCTGGTGTTCTTCAAAAAAGTACGCAGCAAAACGAAGTTCTGGCAGATGATCGGCCGTGGTACACGGCTCTGCCCGTCCCTTGCCTGCGTGGATGCCATCGACGGCGAATATACGGGCAAACGGCGGTTTCTGATTTTCGACTACTGCGGCAACTTTGAATTTTTCCGTCAGAAGCCCAACGGCTACGAGAGCGCGGACACCAAAAGCCTGTCCGAGAGCATTTTCTGCAAGCAGGTGCGGATCGCCGCCGCGCTGCAGGATGGAGCCTATGCGGACGAAAAATACCAGAACTGGCGCAAGATCTTAGCGGAGACCTGCCGTGCCGAAGTGGGAGCGCTGAACCCGGAGCTGGTATCCGTTCGGCTGCACCGACAGGCCGTGGAACACTATCAAAAGCCGGAAGCCTTTGTCAGCCTGACCGAAACGGACAAGGGTACTCTGATGAAAGAGGTGGCACCGCTCATCTCGCAGGACGACAAAGATGAAGCCGCCAAGCGGTTCGATAACTTTGTGTATAGCTTGCTGCTCTGTGAACTGGAAGGTCTGCCGGGGCTGGGCCGCGCCCAGAAACAGCTGCGCAGCACAGCGGCAATGCTGGAAGGGAAGGCTACCATCCCGCAGGTGCAGGCAAAGCTGCCCCTCATCCGGGAGGTGCAGACAGACGAATTTTTGACCTCGCATGACCTTCTCCGCTTTGAGGAAATGCGGCAGGAACTGCGGGAGCTTATCAAGTTTCTGGTGGAGGGCGGCGAGGGGCAAAAGCCTGTCTACACGGCCCTTGCCGACCCGGTACTGGAACAGACCGAGGGCAAAACGCTGGATTCCGGCTACGATTTCGGCGAGTACCGGGAACGTGTGAACCGCTACATCATGGAGCACCGCAGCGATACGCTGGCCATCCACAAGCTGACCCAGAACATTCCGCTTTCCCGGGGTGACTATACCGAGCTGGAACATATCTTTACCTGTGAGCTGGGCAGCAAAGAGGACTACACGCGGGAGTTTCGGGATACGCCCTTTGGTCTGCTGGTGCGTAAAGTGGTAAAGCTGGACCACGATGCTGCTATGCAGGCATTTTCCAAGTTCATCAACGACGAATCGCTGAATGCAAAGCAGATCGCATTCGTGCAGAAGGTCATTCATTACATCGAGCAGAACGGTTATGTGGAAAGCAAAGCGGTGTTGATGAAACCACCCTTTGACCAGCCCATTCTGTTTACCCGCCTGTTTGATGGCAAAACAGGCAGTGAGCTGATGGAAACGATTGATGCGGTCAGGGAAAATGCCATCCATGTAACGGCGTAAGGAGTTGCTATGTTTACCGAGGTGGATTATAAGATCCTTGAGCTTGTGCTGCAGTCTCCGGAGCCTGTGCCCAGCCGGCAGCTGGCACTGGTGTGCGATGTTTCCATCAATACCATCCGCACGGAGATTGACCTGCTGAACCAGGAACTGGCTGCGCATGGAGTCTGCATCCGGATGAAGCGGTCCTCCGGCACTTCGCTGGAAGTGCTCAACGAAGTGCTGGCCCGGCCATGGATGCATCAGATGCGGGATATGCTCATCCGCAACAAGCGCCTGCAGCGCAAGTATTCGGAGCGGGTCTACTCGCTGACCCGCACCATCCTGTGTGCGCCGGACGGTATTACCGTGGAGCGGTTGGTGCAGGTATTCTATGTCTCCCGCGGAACGATCCTGGCGGACATCAAAAACGTCCGCGCTCTGCTGGAACGCTTCCACCTCAGCCTGACCAACCGGCGCGGCGGCCATGGATTTGTGGTGCAGGGCAGCGAGTGGCATATCCGGCAGTGCCTGCTGCTTTTGCACAAGAACTACACCATTACGGCCGACAGCGGCAAACTTGACCTGCTGATGCAGGAGCAGGCGTTCCGGGCAATGTTTTTCATGCACAGCCCGTATAGCGGCGAAACGGCACAGAGCGGGCAGCTGTTTGCATATCACAGCGGTGCGCGCTACGATGAGCTGTCGGCTTTGCTGCAGCAGGAGCTTCTGGCGCAGGATGAATTCACACTGCCCAACATTCACTACCCCAAGATCATCAACATGCTGCTGCTTTGCATTTCCCGCAAAAAATATGCGGCAGAGGCGGCGTTCTCCGGGGAACAGCAGACCGTCCTGCAGGCCAGTGCGGAATACAAGTTTATCTGCCGTCTGCACTGCAGGCTGCCGGAACATTTCCGGCAGGCCGTTCAGGAAAACGAGATGCTGATGCTGACGGCGCTGCTGCTCTGCTTTGAGGACGAAAACTTCTGCCTGCAGCGCTCCGCTGCCGGGATGTTTTGTGTACAGAAGGCACAGGAATTTGCCCAATATCTGCAGCGGTATTTTGACATCAGGAGCAGCCTCTTTGACGAGACGTTCTACCGCGGAATCGCATCCATCTTCTACCGCCTGCAGAATCAGCGGCAGTTTTCCGTTATCAACGACCGTGAAGCCACCAGCGGCGTCAGCCGTCTGGGCATTGGCACCGGCAACCTCTGCCTGGGGTTTGCCCGCTTTTTTGAAGAAAATTTCGGGTTTGCGCTGGAACAGAACGATGCGCTGGAAAGCTTCTACATCCTGAACTCCATCATAAGCCGGATGCCCCGGCATTATTACTGCCCCCACGTTCTTGTGGTGTCGGAATTCGGCGTCAGCTGTGCCCAGTCGGTGGCAGCCCGGCTACAGATGTACTATGCAGACCAGCTGGGGACCGTGAAATCCAGCAGTTTTAAAAACCTGCTCCGCATGGATCTGGCTGGGTGGGATTTGCTGCTGACCGATATGAGCCGCAAAAAGACCAGGCGCTACCTGAAGGACCTCCCCATTCCGGTGCTGACCATTGAATTCACGCTGAAATATGCTTCCTGCCCGGAACTGGACATCTGGTTGGAGACCCATCGGCAGGATATGGAAACGGCAGTGCTGAACGACCACTGTTTCTACCGCACCAGGCTGCCGGACAAAGAAGCGGTATTCCGCTGGCTGGTGCAGCATTTTGCGGGTGAACCGGAACTGCAGGGCCTCAGCCTAGAAGAGGAACTGCACCGGAATGACCGCCTGATGAATCAGCAGCGGAAGAACAGCCTGGTTTTTCTGCCGGTACTGCTGGCGGAGAACTGCAAACCCCGCATTGCAGTGCTGATCAATGACCATCCGTTTTTGTGGAACGACCAGCCTGCACAGATCTTTATTTTTTACGAGCATCCCCGCTCCCGCACGCAGGAGCGCATCCTTTCGGTGATCCTGCACAAGCTGCTGTATATGTCGCCGCAGACTCGTACCGATCTGCTGGAAAGCCAGCTGGAGAACCCTTTGCTGGTGCTGTACCCCAATGAATAAGGAACGCGGTGTTCCGGAACAGAACGAGCCCAAAAGGAAGAGGCTGTTGTACGTACCTGTACAGCAGCCCCTTTTTTGCAGGCGAAAAACGTTGAAATGTTACGAAATTGATTCAACCTTGTTGCAACTTTTTGGACGATAACGAAATTTGTACCTGCTATAATAGAGCCAACAGAAAAGCCTGCATCCCTGTCGGCCGACACAAGAGGCTGTTCTTTGATCGCGGCAGAACCCCTGTTCTGCCAAACACGAGCAAGAAAGGAGCGAAGAAAACTATGTTTTCAATTCCTCAAATGGTCTTGGTCACGCTGTGGTTCACATTCTACAACCTGCTGACCTCCGGCACCGGTCTGGGCCTTGCGGCCGGCGGTGTTGTGCTGAACGGTCTGGTGGTTGGTGCAATCATGGGGGACATTTCCACTGGCTTCTACCTGGGCGGCACCTATGAGCTGATGAACATCGGCCTGAACCCCCTGGGCGGTTCCACCGTACCCAACTACAACATGGGTGTTGTGGTTGGTGTGGCATTCGGCGCTGTGGCCGGTGTGGAAACCGGCATGGCCGTTGGCATCGTGGTGGCTACTCTCGCTTCCACGCTGGACGTTCTGGCAAAAATGGTCGGCTCGTTCTTCCTGCATAAGGCACAGGATGCGGTTGGCAAAAAGAACATCAAGGGCGCTATGAACTGGATACGCCTGGGCTTCTGGCCTCGCATCCTGCTGGACGCCACCATTCCTCTGATCATCCTGTTTGCATTCGGTGCTCCGCTGGTGGAGGCCATCAACAGCGTGATCCCCGCGTGGCTGCTGTCCGGCTTTAAGACCGCCGGCAATATGCTGCCGGCCATCGGTTTTGCCATCCTGCTGCGTTCCATGAACATCAAGGGCAACTTCCAGTACGTCATCATCGGCTTTGTCCTGTACGCTTACCTCGGCATCGGCGCACTGGGCGCAGCCCTTGTGGGTGTGGCGCTGGCCATGATCGCATACCAGAACAACGTCCGCATTGCAGAAGCCCAGAATATGGGAGGTGTTGGTGATGAATAAACTGACAAAGAGCGATGTCCGCAGCGCGATGCTGCGCAGTATGTGTTACCAATGGCAGTCCTTCAACTACGAGACGATGCAGTCGCCGGGCTTTGCCCAGATGATCGCCCCGTCCATTGAAAAGATCTATGAGGGCGATGACGAGCTGATCTCAAAAAAGGTGGAGCAGTATCTGTCCACCTTCTACAATACCGAAAACACCATGGGCCAGATCATTCACGGTGCTGTGCTTGCACTGGAAGAGAGTGGTGTGGAGAACATCACCGATTCTGCAGTGGCTCTGCGTACCGGTCTGATGGGTCCGTTTGCAGGCCTGGGCGATTCGTTGTTCAAAGTCAGTTCCAAAGTCATTTTTGGTTCTCTGGCCGGTTACATGGCACTGGAAGGCTCTATTGTCGGCCTGATCCTGTGCATCATCCTCTGCCTGGTGTGCAATGTGTTCATCCGCTACTTCTTCTTTATGGAAGGCTACAAGCAGGGTGTCTCGTTCATCACCACCAAGCAGGATATGATCAAGGGCCTGACCGGCGCGGTTACCATCATGGGCCTTGTGGTGATCGGCTGCATGATCCCGTCCACCGTCAAGATCAAGATCCCCCTGACATTTGCCTATGGCGATGCCACCCAGTCGGTCCAGTCCATTCTGGACGCCATCTTCCCCTACCTGCTGCCCGTGCTGGTCACGTTTGGCGTCTACAAAGGCCTTGGCTCCAAGAAGATGACCACCGTGCGCATGGTCTGGCTGATCATCATCATTTGTATCGTGCTGAGCTTCTTCGGCATCCTGTAAATCGGAAAAGGTTAAAAGGAGTGTAATCTCATGGGAGTGTGTGCAATTCGTATTGATGAACGCCTTATTCACGGCCAGGTTGCCACGCTGTGGCAGGGCAGCTGGAATTGCAACCGGATCATGGTCATTGACACGAAGTCTGCCAATGACCCGATGCTCAAATCTGTTTTGAAAATCGCCTGCCCGACCGGTGTACGCCTGAGCGTGCTGGAGCCGGACACCGCTGCAGCCAACCTGCAAAGCGGCAAATACGGCAAGGAACGCATCACCATCGTCACCAAGACCCCCGGCAACCTGCTGCGGCTCATCGACCAGGGCTACCACCTGGAAAGTGACATCACGGTGGGCAACATGTCGGGCGGTTCCGGCAAAAAGAAGATCTGCAAGCACATCTCGGTAACGCCAGAGGATATCGAGGCGTTCCGCAAACTGGACGCCATGCAGTATCATCTTTATCAGCAGACTGTCCCGTCCGAAACGCCTGCTCCCTTTATGAAACATCTCGAAGACGCCCTGGCGCAGGGCTGACCCTGACCTGACCGGAGGTGGACTTTGCAGCATGAAAAAGTCCACCTTCTCTTTTTTCAAAAAACGACCGGAGAGGATGGATGTTCATGAGCCGAATGATCTCACAGAAGTGCTGCGGCCTGTTCAGCCGGCTGAAAGCACAGCCTGTCAGCAGCCTGTATCTGGGGCTGATGGTCTGCCTGTGCGGCGGCATTGCCGTTATTGCCAACCTTGCCGTACAGCACGTTCCGCTGGCCGCCCTGTATGCCGCAGGCACCGAGGCCCAGGACCTGGCAGTTTTGTCGCTGATCACACTGGTGCTGTGCATTGCAGGTGCAGGGGTGACCACAGCCGCGCTTGCACAGAAAAAGAAGAAAGGAGCATGAAAACATGACTGCATTCTGGGCTTCTCTCCCCTCCTGGGGCCGTTTTATCCTCATTCTGGCCGTGTTGGCCATCGGGTACGCATTCTGGATGACCGCGCGGTACAACGCGGTCAAAAAGAAAGTGCTTGCCATGCAGGAAGTGCTCAAACCGGGCGACATCGTGCTGACCCAGTCCGGGCTGTACGGGGTGCTGACCTCGCTGGAAAATACCACCGCGCACCTGCGGCTGACCAACGGTTTTGAGATCGTCATTGACCGTTTTTCCATCAAAGAACCCGCTGCCCCCGAGGCAGCCAGGGCGGCGCAGACCGTTCAGTAACGCCGCCCGCGATCGTATATGAGAAAGGAGCGGATGCGAATGTCCCAGGCCGCAAGTCAGCGCCGCGTCGGCACAAATCTGACGACGGGGCCAATTATGAAAAGCCTGCTTCTTTTTGCATTTCCCATTGTTCTGACAAACCTTGTCCAGCAGCTGTACTCCATGGTGGACCTGATCGTCATCGGCCAGTATGTGGGCAGTGTGGGCACCGTTGGCGTCAACACCGGCGGCGAGATGGCCGACCTGGTCAGCCCTGTTGCCATGGGCTTTGCCACCGCCGGGCAGATTTTTATTGCACAGCTGGTGGGTGCGGGCGATGACCGGCGCATCAAGCGCACAGTTGGCACCCTGCTGAGCTTTACCACCCTGCTGGCGGTCCTTCTGGCTGCAGCGGCGATCCTGTTCTGCCGCCCCATTCTGCAGCTGCTGAACTGCCCGCAGGAAGCACTGTTTGAGGCCGAATCTTACATGATCATCACGGCGCTGGGCTACCCGTTTATTTTTGGCTACAACGCCATTTGCGGCGTTTTGCGCGGCATGGGCGAGTCCAAACGGCCGCTGATCTTCATCCTGATCGCTGCCGCCATCAACATTGTGCTGGACATCGTGCTGGTGGCGGTGTTCCGTCTGGATGCCGCCGGTACGGCCATTGCCACCGCGCTTTCCCAGATGGGGTCCTGTGTGGCTGCCTTTATTTTTCTGTGGAAGCGCAGAGAGCATTTTGACTTTGAACTCAAGCCCAGCTACTTCCGCATGGACAAAGAGATCCTTGCGGTGCTGATCCGTCTGGGCATTCCGCAGGTCGTGCGCAGCATGTTTGTCCGCATTGGGATGCTGTGGGTCAACGCCAATGCCAACTCGTTCGGTCTGGTGGTGTCCGCCACCAACAGCGTTGGCAACAAGCTGCAGAAGTTCCTGGAAGTGTTCGTGCAGGGCATTGATACAGCTTCTGCCTCTATGGTGGGCCAGAACCTTGGCGCAAAGAAGATCGACCGCGCCGGCAAGACCACCCTCTGCACCTACATTGCCGCCACCTGCTGTGCTGCGGTTTCCAGCGCGCTGTGTCTGCTGATCCCCCACGAAATTTTCCGCCTGTTCACCACGGACGAAGCGGTAATCGAATTGGGTGCCACCTTCCTGCGCATCTTCATCCTGCATTTCTTCGCATCGGCGCTGACCGGTTCGTTTCAGGCTATGGTTACAGGCTGCGGCTTTGTGGAGCTGGGCTTTATCCTCGGCCTGCTGGACGGCATCCTCTGCAAGATCGGCTTCAGTATGCTGTTCATGAATGTGTTCCGGATGGGCTACATCGGCCTGTGGTGGGGCGTTGCCTGCTCCCGCATTCTGCCAGGCTGCATCTGTGTGGGCTACTACCTCAGCGGCCGCTGGAAAACCCGCAGGCTGCTGGCCGATGAATGACCGGAAAGGAGCCTGCCCAATGTCGGATGCCAACCTGCAAGCCGTATTCTTTGATTTTGACGGCGTGATCTGCCAGACCGAGGTCTGCCGCTTGGATGCACTGGAAGTGCGCCTGCACGCACTGGGGCTGCATCCGGACCGGCGCGGACTGTACCGCATGGTCAGCGGCGGGCTGGGTAGCCGCGAAGCCGCCATGGATGCACTGCTGGGCAGCCAGCCCCTTTACTGGCAGCACCGGGAGGAGGTGCTGGCACGCCATCCCATCCGGTTCTGCTACCCGCAGCTGCTGACCCCCGGCCTGCCGGAGGTGCTGCATACCCTGCACTCTGCCGGGCTTGTGCTGGCAGTTGTTTCCAATTCCAGCGTGGAAGTGGTGGACGGGGCGCTGCAGCAATGCGGCATCCGGCCATATTTCCAGCAGATCTTTTCCGGCTGGCAGATCCCGCAGTGCAAGCCGGACCCCTACCTTTACCGTCAGGCCATGCAGGCCTTCGGCCTGTCGCCGGAAACCTGCCTTGTGGTGGAGGATTCTCCCGTTGGCATCCGTGCCGGACGGGGCGCAGGCCTGCCAGTGGCGGCCCTGCGGGACCGTGATGGCCTGATCGACCAAAGCGAAGCAGACGTTGTTCTGCCCACGATCCAGAGCCTTTTACAGCTGCCGTGTGTGCAGCAATGCATCTGCAATTGAAAACGAGAGGAGTGTTTTTTATGCCTGGCGGCAGCCCCATTCCCAACCGGTATATCAAGTCTGACCTCAAATCCCACCGCATTCTGTGGGAGGAAGAGCGCCCCATCCGCTGGCCTTATATGAAGATCCTGCGGGAATACAGCACCCTGAAAGAGTTTTACCCGGAGATCAACCCCTATGTAGAAGCTTATAAAATGCGGGAGAACGTCTGGGCACTGTTTCAGGAGTCCATGGACGGTGCAGGCGATTTGTGGATGTATGTCATCAACGGTCCGGAGCGGGTGCTGCTGATCGACACCGGCTTTGGCGTTGGCGACCTGAAAGGCCTTGTGCAGCATTTGGTGGGCACGGAAAAAGAAATTCTTGTAGCCAATACCCACCACCACTACGACCACGCCTACGGCAATGCGCAGTTCGACCGCTGCTACTGCCATCAGGACGAAGCGTTCTCCATGCGCCGTACCATGAACCCCCACATCTGGGACTATCTTTTTGACGAAAACGGCAGGAACATCTACACCGAATTTGACCGCAGGGATATTATCCCCTACCGGGACTATGAGCTGATCCCCATTCCCACCGGCTACCGGTTCGACCTGGGCGGCGGCTATGAGGTGGAAGCCATTCCGCTGCGGGGCCACTCTGCCGGGCAGTGTGCTTATCTTGACCACCACAACCACATCATTTTTACGGGTGACATTGGCGGCGCGGGCCGCAAATACGAAGGCGACCCCTGCGCCGACAACTGTACCATTGAAACGCTGTGGCGGGATATGCAGGTGGTAGTGAGCCGCCTGGACGAGATCGAGGCCATGTTCCCCGGCCACGGGATGCTGGATGTGACCAGCAGCCTGCTGCGCTATGAGCTGGATGCGCTGGACCGCATCATGAAGAACCCGGAAAACGCCGATTCCATCAAGACCGTTGTGCGCAATGGCCAGGAACAGGTGCAGTATGCCATGAACATCCACCAGGGCACGGCGGTCAAGTACAACCTGACCAACGTGTTCCGCCAGACGCCCTACCGGCGCTGAGACCACAGGAGGAAGCTGCCATGCAAATCGGCTGCCAGCAATTCTGCATTGACCCGCCGTTCCCGGTGAACCGGATGCTGCGGGAAGAAAAGCATCAGGCCGTGTCCGGCCACCTGTACTGCCGCATTGCTGCGCTGTACCCGGAAAACGACCTGCCATTTTATCACGTTTCCATCGACACGGTGGAGTTGTGGAAGGACCGTGAGGACCGCATCACGCAGGTCATCACGGAAGCGCTGGGCAGAGACATTCACTGCATCTGCTCGTCCACCCACTCGCACAACTGCCCCTGCATGACCACCGATGATGCCTATGTGGACTATGTGCTTGATGTGATCCGGCAGGGCGTGGCGGAGATCCCGCTGCACACCTACCGGGAGGTGCAGTATCAGTACCAGTACCGCTATTTTGACAAGGTAGGCAAAAGCCGGGTCATGGACTACGTTACCCCACACCTCTACGCCGAGACCCTGTCGCTTTACGGGGACGGCAGGCGGGTGCTGACCTTTCTGATGCACAACGTCCACCCCACCACCAAAGAACTTTGGGTCGGCGACTTTACCGCGGAATATCCCGGCTACTGCATCGAGCAGTTGCGGCAGGAGTACCCCGGCGAGTTCTTTACCTTCCTGCTGGGACCTGCGGGCGACACCAGCCCCCATTTTGTGCGGAAAGACCGCTCGTATGAAGAAATGATCCGTCTGGCCGAACTGCTGCGGCAGGAGTTTGATGCCCAGCTCAAGACCCAGTGCCCGGAAGCACGGAAACCGGTGCATCTGCGCTTTGAGCATACCACATTTCCCAAGGACCTGGTGCCCGTGGAGCGCAGCCGGGTGGAAATTCCCGCCCGGCCCAACGCCGATGAGCAGAAGGTGCTGGCCCGGCTGGACGGCACTGCCCCGCAGCATCCCCGCCGGGAGCTGCGCCCATTTGAGCGGGTGGACGAATACCATGTCTCCCACCTGATTTTCTCGAAGGAGTATTCCATCATTTTTGAGCCGTTTGAGCTGTACAGCGAATATTACGGTGCAGTCAACAAGAGCCGCTGCTCCATTGCCACCATCTCCAACGGGTTTGAACACTACCTGACCGGCTGGTATCTCCGCCGTTTGTCCATCCACGGGTCACTGAACGGCTTTTCGGACCGGATGCGCAGGCAGCTCTGGGAAATCCTGGGCCGCTGGAGCTGCCAAGAAGCACTTTTACGGGAGGACCATGAAGCATGAAAATTCTGATCATCAGCCACGGAGACTTTGCTGCCGGAATGTGCAGCACCCTACGAACCTTTTTTGGGGCGGACAATGTTTACTCCGCCTGCGTTACCCCGGAGGGCGGCACCGGTGATATGATGGAGACTGCCCGGCGTTACCTGGAGGAATGGGGCGAAGAGCAAGTGGTGATCTGCTCGGATCTGAAATGCGGCAGTGCAAATCAGACGGCATATCCGCTGATTGCCCGCCCCAATACATTTTTGGTTGCCGGGGTGAACCTGAGCGTGCTGCTGCAGCTGCAGATGGAGGATCATGTGACCGCCGAAAGCCTGCAGGAGATCCTGGACAATGCACGGGAGGACCTGGTTCTGATGAACGCCCTTGTGCTGGATGCCGACTGCGAAGAGGACGAGTAAAAAATGCAGAATGCCCGCTCACCCGAGAACGTCTCAGGCGAGCGGGCATTTTTTCGGCACGTTCAATGGATGCTTGCAGCCGTGCAGCTGCAGAGCCGGAACGTGATTTACGTTGTAGTGGCTGCAGTGCCCGGCTCTGGGTCTACCGGGTTATGGCCTGCCATCACCAGCACATCGTCCTGCCCATCCACAGTCTTATTGCGTTGATTGCAAAAAAGAAAAAGCTGTTGCCGCTTCCGCCATCGTTCACACGATGCCGGAAGGGATAACAGCCCTTTCCCTGAAATCATTTTTTATATTGGATGCTGTCTTTCTCGGTGATCTTGCGCAGCACCTTGCAGGGGTTGCCCACGGCCACCACCCCGGCGGGAATGTCCCTGGCCACCACGCTTCCGGCACCGATGACGGTGCCTTCCCCGATGGTGACGCCGGGCAGAATGGTCACGTTGCCGCCCAGCCAGACGTTATCCCCCAGCGTGATAGGCTTGCACAACTCCAGCCCGCTGTTGCGCTCCTGAGGCAGCATGGGGTGGATGGCGGTGTACATGCCGCAGTTCGGGCCGATGAAGCAGTGCTCTCCAAGGGTAATCTTGGCGCAGTCCATCAGGTAAGCGCCGTGGTTGATATAGGTCCCTGCCCCGATGCTGCAGTTGGAACCGTAGTCGGTGTAGAAGTGCGGCAGGATCACCACATCCTCGGCCATGCCGGGCAGCAGCTTGTGCAGCAGCTCTGCCCGCTTTGCCTTTTCAGAAGGGCGGGTCTGATTGAACTCTGTATAAAGTTCCTCTGCTTTTTCGCGCTCGGCGCACAGTTCCGGGTCAAAATTGGCATCGTACCACAGGCCCGCTTCCCATTTTTCGCGTTCAGTCATTGCTTGTTTCTCCGTTTACAGGGTGTCTCCGCTGGGCAGCTGGTTCCACAGGCGGTAATACACGCCCTTGTGTTCCAGCAGCTGGGCATGGGTGCCTTCTTCCACAATGCCCTCTTCGCCCAGCACCAGGATGCGGTCGTAATCTTTGATGGTGGTCAGGCGGTGGGCAATGGTCAGGGTGGTGCGGCCATGGGCCAGCTTTTCCAGGCTTTGGCCCACCAGGATCTCGCTCTCGTTGCCCAGGGCGCTGGTGGCTTCGTCCAGAATCAGAATGAGCGGATTCTTCAGAAATACCCGGGCAATGGCAATGCGCTGTTTCTGGCCGCCGGAAAGCTTCACGCCGCGCTCACCCACGTAGGTGTCAAAGCCGTCTTTCAGGGCAAGGATGAATTTTTCGGCACCGGCTAGGCGGGCGGCTTCCAGAATTTCATCCCGGGTGGCACCGGGCTTGCCGTAGGCAATGTTCTGGGCCACCGTGCCGCTGAACAGGTACACGTCCTGCTGCACAATGCCAATGTCATCGCGCAGGCTCTTGAGGGTGACATGGCGGATGTCCTGTCCGTCAATGAGGATGCGGCCGCTGGTCACCTCGTAAAAGCGGGGGATCAGGTTGCATAGGGTGGTCTTGCCGCCGCCGGAAGCACCCACCAGCGCCAGCCGCTCTCCGGCGCGGATGTTCAGGCTGACGTTGTGCAGCACCTTGTTGTGGTCGTCCGGGTACTCAAAGCTGACGTTTTCAAACCGGATCTCGCCGAATCTCGCCGGGGCCGGGCTGCAGGGGCACGGCGTCCGGGGCGTCCTGAAAGGTCACCGGGGTGTCTATAATCTCGGCAAAGCGCTCGATGCCGGTTATGCCGCGCTGGAACTGCTCCGCAAATTCCACAATGCGGCGGATGGTGGCGATGAGAGTGGTGACATAGAGCATGTAGGCCACCATATCGCCCGGGGTGATCTTGCCGTACACCAGCGAAAGGCCGCCCGCCAGGATCACCACCAAATACATCAGGCCGTCAAACAGGCGGGTGGAGGTGTTGAAGGCACCCATGGCATAGAGTAGCCAAGGGTCTTGATCTGCTCGAAATCCTGGTTGCCCTTGGCAAACTTTTCCCGCTCCTGGTCCTCGGCGGCAAAGGCCTTGACCACACCCTGCCCCAGCAGACTGTCCTCGATGGTGGAGTTCAGCTCACCAATCTGCACCCGCTGCTGGCGGAACCGCGCCCGCAGACGTCCGTTCAGGTACACCGACACCACGCCCATCAGCGGCACGCAGGCAAACACTGCCAGCGTCAGCGGGATGCTGGCACGGCACAGGATGACAAAGGACGACACGATCTTGATGCCCGCAATGAAAAACTCCTCCGGGCAGTGGTGGGCAAACTCGGTCACATCGAACAGGTCGTTGGTGATGCGGCCCATGATGGTGCCCACTTTGGTGTTGTTGTAATAGGTGTAGTCCAGCCGCAGCAGGTGGTCAAAGGCATCGCGGCGCATATCGGTTTCAATGTGCACGCCCATGATGTGGCCGATGATGGACATATAATACTGGGCGGCACCGTCAATGATGCGCAGCACCCGGAAATCCTTCGTGGTGTTGCACAGGTTGTACGCAGCGCGGGGAGAAATCGCCAAAAGCTGGGCGATTTCCTCCACCCGGTAAACAAGAGGTTCGTGCTTGGCTGCTTTGGTCTGGTCAGAAGATTCAATGGCAGGGGATTTAGACACCTCCATTGTAGCGAGGTTCGAGTCCATTTGCAAGGATTTATTCGTATAATCTTTATATTTCACATCTTCGGTCATGTCAGGCCGATTCATATTCATAGGCAGACCTCCAATTCCTTGTAACCGAACGCCTGTAACCGGGCAGGAAAACTCTCTTTTTCTGCACACAGGGCATCCGGTGGGCTTTATACTTTTTCTTATCTTTTTAAGGTTACATGGTTACAGAAAGAGGAAAACGCAGCACTCATGCGGCTTTTTCGCCGTAACTGGAACGTAACCGAATCTGTAACCAGATGTGTAACCGGTGTCCATCAGAAGGGAAAGCCCAGTTGCTTGGCTTCCGAATCCGTTATTTCGGAGAAATTTTCAGCCCCGGTTTCGGGGCTGGTTACGCGCTCCCAGCCCTTCTGAACGCCGTACTTCGGGTAACGCTTGGCAGTCTTGTGCGCCTGCCAGCCTTGGATATCGCCGCGCGAAATGCCGGTGTTCATGATCTCGCAGATAGCGCGGGTCTCCCACTCTGCCGGAATGTTGGTGTTGCCCAGTGCTTCCGCGTAAAGCTGTTTGGAACACACCCGGTCACCCGTGTAGTCCTCCAGAAAGGCATAGATCATGCCCGCCTGCGCGTCCTCCTGCATGAAGTCCTGTTGATGGGCTTGCAATGTTTCCTGCATGGCGGGGCTGAACGCCAACCTGTAGTCGCCGCTGTTGTAAATCGTCATGGCTTCTGCCCAGAGCTGGTCGATATAGGCACGGGATTCAGCTTCATTGTCCAGGATGTGGACTTCGGCCAGTTCCGCATCCACCGGGACGGGGATGAAGCGGCGGTTGCCTGTGCGGTCACGGGGCAAAAAATCCTGCCGATTGGTCGTGCCAGCAAAAATACACTGGCGCAGACGGTCGGCAGGATGGGTCTCATAGGGGACTTTATAGGTCTCCTTCTGTTTACTGAGAAAACTTTTGATCTCCTCGATACTCTTGGCATTGGCAGTGGCGATCATCTCCGACATTTCAATGATCCAGTGCCCTTGCAGCTTGCGGTACACGTTATCATCGTCCAGCCGCCGCAGGTCATCCGAGAACCACTCGTCCTTGACTGCCAGCAGCCAAAAAAAGGTGGACTTTCCCGCACCTTGCCCGCCCACCAGACAGAGCATGGTTTCAAATTTGCATCCCTGCTGGAACACCCGTTTGATGGCTCCCAGCAGGAAGATTTTCATAGCTTCGCAAGTGTACTCGTCCTCCGCAGCACCGAGAAAGTGGTGCAGGACGTGAGCTATCCGTTCCGTGCCGTGTCCCATTGCAGGCCGTTCAGGTAATCCCGGATGGGGTGGTAGCGGTTCTCGTTGGCAACGATTTACCACTTCCAAGTGGTGAGTTACGGTTTTCGTAACCCACCACAGAGCGATTGTGTTACAGTAATTTGGTAGGTACCGGAAATCAGCACTTACCAGATTTCACCGTGGCTTAACAAAATGTCAAGTCATGGTCATCCGTAACGCATAAGGTTATTCTGGTGAATGACGCTTTGCGTCATTCACCACATCAATTGGCCATTTTGACCAGTTGGCATTGGGTGTGCCGTTCTCCCTGCATGGATTTCCTGCCCCCTTCCGGCGGCGTTTTCCGGCTCTCCTTCTCAGGGTCATCGCCGTGTATCCCATGCAGACGGTCATGCGGTTTTCAAGGTGCGGTGCTGGATTTGGCAATAAAAAATCGCCACACAACAACCTGAACCTGACCATCCCTTCCGGGATGGCCTTGGTTCGGGTTTGCTATGTAGCGATAAGAAAGTTAAAAACTTGCTCCGGCTCCTTCGGGAACCGAGCTGGAACTCTAAGTAAATATGTTATATTAAATTGTTGGAATAGGTTACCACAAAAATCGAGCCATGTCAACGTGAACTTGTCGGGGCGAGGCCCCTCCATCTTGCTGCGCAAGACCGTTCTGTCGCTTAAAAGCCCCACTGGGGCTTTCATTGCTCCGCTGCGCTGCGCAAACGCGAACTTTTGAGAACACGCTGATTTCGGCAGCTTGCAAGAAAAAGAAAGGGAAACTTTGGAAAAAAGAGAGAGAAACAGAGGGCATCAAACCTCTTGACAAGGCAACAACAGCCAAAGCGTTTCATTCTCACCCTCAAACCATCTTCATCCCGGTTTCGTCCCGGTTTGCAGAATGCCCTTGCAATCCGAAAGAAGCCGTGCTATAATGCCGCTATAATTGAATCAGAAATCTTCAGGGCAGGGTTCGATTCCCTACCGGTGGTACAGCCCACGAGCCGTAAGGCATGATTCGGTGAAACT
>ENA-OXEY01000314-OXEY01000314.1-human-gut-metagenome-genome-assembly--contig:-NODE-314-length-21966-cov-10.789193_pt1 | contig 21966 bp, 19 predicted proteins | sample MGYA00249365_ERZ652263 | MGnify/ENA primary metagenome ERZ652263 (study PRJEB26925, sample SAMN05826763) | human gut metagenome | biome: ENVO:2100002; feature: ENVO:00000062; material: ENVO:00002003...
AGAGACAGGATATCTTATCATAACCGCTTTCGTTTGTCAACGACTTTTTTTGAAATCTTTTTCGTCTTGGAAAACTTTGTTTTCCGTGACAGGTATTTATGTTAACATATCTGTCAGACTTTGTCAACAACTTTTTTGAAATCTTTTCAAGTTTCTTTCGAGCTGTTGTGTTGTCTCGGCGTTGCCTCAACAACGAATCTGAGTATATCATCCGCTAGTGTACTTGTCAACACTATTTTTTGAATTTTTTGCACAAATTATCCCCTGCTACGTCAATTCCGCATAAACAGGGGATTTTTGCCATGTTTCTATTCTGTTTTTTACTATTTTACAAAGAACGGAAGCTTTTGTCCGAGCTGTTCCACCAGATATGCCAGATAGTTATTTTCATACAAACATGTAAGTATTCTGCTGTCTCTGGTATAATCTACGATCACCTGGCCCAGGGTTCCCAGGTCTCTGAAGATATTAAATGCGTATATTGTCCAAACAATTAGAACAGTTTCTAAGATTCCAACCACAATACCTAGTAATTTGTCCAGGCTATGTACTATAGGTAGTTTCACGATCATCTTTGCCGAGAAAAATACGATATTAAGAAGATGATGCACCAAACCGATCGCCGCCAGCAACAGTATTGTCAGAATCACATTGAATATCTTTCCATCAAAGTAACTGCTCAGACCATTCCCGATCAGGAACAGCACCACACAGGTAATCAGCAGGGAGATCAGAGAGATCAGGGATTTTACCATTCCCTTCTTGTAGCCGTCCATCACCATGCAGATCAATACTACTGCCATGATGACCAGTAATAAATTCAGATTCATTGGTATACTCCTTTATTTTAACTGTATCGTATCTATTGTACTATCTGTCACCAGATAATATTTGTAGGAACCTCCTGCAGGAAGCAGAAGCCGGGCACTCTTACCGAAGCTGCCATGGTATTTTTCCACACCGTCCGTTGTAAAGATCTGGCACTCCGATTCGTTGTAGATCACCATGTCATCATCCCCGAAGAAAATATCCGTATAATCCACATCAAAATAGTAGCTGCCCACCTTTGCTGCCGAAGTATTGTACACATCCATGCGGTACTTGGTCTCCGCCTGGTCCGAAAGGAATACCAGTCCTACATATTTATCACTGTAGAAAATCGACTGGATCTCGTCGTCATATAGGTATTCTCCCGCCGTCACAGGCTTCTGGGTACCCGAGTAGATCATAAGACGGCTGTCTCCTACCGCAAACGCTGTATCATTATTCATAAACTGCACTTTCGGCACGACCAGGTCGGAATAAGAATATGCGCTGACCATATAATCGCTCTGATTCTCGCCAACCGGTCCGAAATTGTAGAATGTCACATTACTTTTTACTACGCCTGCATCCACATACAGGTAACTGATCGCCAGAAGCTCTCCGTCCGGTGACAAACTGACGGATACCGGATAACCTCCATCCGTCATATGCGCCTGTCCCGTATAGCTGTTGGTCCCGTCCGCTTCGTAAGTCATGATCCAGGCTACATCCGTATCTGCCAGCACCGCTGTCACTCTTCCCGTTTCCGCTACTGTGATATTTCGGATCGGCATGGTCGTTGTAATAGTTCCCAGTTGCTTGTCCGTATTCTGCACGTAGATCTCACGGCCGTTATAACTGCCGATAGCTGCCACATCGCCACAAGTAGCGATCTTCACATCCTGGATCACATAAGTCTGATTCCACTTTACATTTCCCTTGGCATCCGTACAGTGAGCGCCGTCTTTACTATATGTAAGAATACTGTTTTTCAACCGTATGTCTGTGGCATCCGATGAGACCTCCCGGCTAATGGAAGATACGGTGTCATATCCCGTATAGATATGTCTCTTTGCCTGTACCACCACAAGAGCAAGTGCCGCTCCCAAAGCCGCCACCACCAACAGCACCCGGTACACGATTTTCAGCCGGTGTTTACGGATCTTTTTCTTATAGTCATCCTGACTCTTTTGCCGCTTTTCTTTTTCCTTCAGATAATTCTTGATATCTGCTGCCATGTATCTGTTTCCTTATGTATTATCGTAACTATTAAGAATCGCATTCGCAAAATTACTGCGGCGCAGTCTGCTTTTTGCTCATGTAGTTACAGTATAACACACTTCCCCTTTTTGAAAATAAGTTTTTTACGGGAGAAGGATTTCCTGACCGATCTTGATATCATCGGGGTCAGCAATACCGTTCAGGGAACAGATCTCAGATACTTTACTGTTGCTGCCGTAGTTCCGCAGAGAAATACCGATCAGTGTGTCCCCTCTCTGGATAGTATAATGTGTGGGTTGAGCAACCGCCTCCACTGTAGGAGTCTCTGCCACTGCAGATTCTGCAGTCTGTGTCACATCCTGTGTTGTTTCCTGTGTCGTGTTCTGTTCTGTTGCCTCCGTCACATCTGTCGTATTTTTTGTGACATTGCTGTCCGCAGAGGTTCCATCCGCTACACTGCCCGTATTTTCTTCCGTCGGATCTACAGCACTGTTTCCCGTTCCATCCATTGATGCATTTTCCGTGCCTTCCGGCATCGCTGTCTCTGCTGCAGCCCCAGTAGTATTTCCCGCCGCAGCATTTTCCTGTCGCAGAGCATCCTCCAGCTTGTCCTCCGCCACCAGCGTGCTGATCTGGCTCTGTTCCTCCACCGCATCCGGCAGTTTCTGCTCCATCAGGTTGCTCATGGCCTGCCTGGCTGTCTCCCCCAGGGATTCTCCGGTGCTTTCCTGCCGCATCAATGCCAATGCCATCACGCAGAGCAGAACAAAGACACCGGCAGCCGCCATTTTCATCCGACGCAGTCCGGTCGTTGGCATGGGTATAATATTATCCGGTTCCCTGCGTCTGTTCTCTACCGCTCTGCGATATTCCACAGGCGCATTCTCCGTATGTCCGGCGGCACGGATGGCATTTCCGCTCTCCTGTCTCTGTCTGCGTTCCTCCTGCCGTTTCTTCACCACTTCGTATTTTTCCTGATCCACCTTCTCCGGTGCCGCCTCTTCGCCCCGGTTCTCCAGCATATATGCCAGCATACTGTCATTCTTCTCATAGAACTGCGCATACCCCGACACATAACGGCAGATCTCCTGTTCGCAGATCTGGAAGCCTTCCACCATCTCGCCATTCAGTATCTGGTAGCCTAAAAAGGTCATTTCCGAAAAATACTTTCTCCGCAGCTTCTCAATCTCCTGTTCCTGCGCCTGGGACAGGTGCCGCACCGGCTTCTGCAGGAAATTCAGCTTTGCGGAGCCATAGGCGAATAGATATGCCACACCGTCCTCTGCTGTCTTCCTGCCGTATAATGCTATGGCAATATCCTTGTTCTGTGCCATTCCATTCATTTGTTTTATGTAAGATACCACATAATCTTCCACATAGATTCTGCAGTGCTTGTCCGCCTCTCCGATCTGCGTTATGTTCTTCGGTAATTCCATACAAAAAACACCTCCCATGCCGTTTCTATCAGTTATCACTAACTATAGCATCCGCACAGGAGGTATTTTAGCGTTCTTTGTCGCACCTCTTCAAAAACAGTTCGACAAAGTTTGCACCATATTCTATGTATTCTTAGCTATGCTTCAAACTTATATACGGTAACAGAATCGTATTCTCTGCCGTTCTCCCCGCCAAATACATAGGAGGGGAAATTCTCATGATGAATGGTATCCGGGAAATACTGGGTCTCCAATGCAAAACCGCAGCGGTTGCCGTAGGTCACCCCATCTTTTCCGGGCTGTACATCAATAAAATTGCCTGCATAAAACTGCACTCCTGGCAGGGTGGTGTATGCCTTCATTACTCTGCCGCTCTTCGGGCCTTTTACTGTGGCAATATGCCGTAATGTACCGTCATCGTTCCATCCATCGATCACGAAATTATGGTCATAGCCTCCGGTCAGGAGTAACTGTTCATAATCTTCCCGGATGTCTCTGCCGATCTTCTTGGGCTGTGTAAAATCCATGGGTGTGCCTGCTACCGCACGAATCTCACCGGTAGGGATCGATCCTGCTGCCACCGGAGTAAAGTGAGAGGCTCTCAGCCACAGTTCATGCTCTTCAATGCTGCCTGCACCGTGACCGTCCAGATTGAAATAGGAATGGTTGGTCAGGTTGATAATGGTCTTCTTGTCACTGGAAGCATGGTAATGCAGAGTCAGCTCATTCTCTTCACTCAGAGAGTAGGTTACGGATACCTTCTTATTGCCGGGGAATCCCAGATGTCCATCCTCATCCTCCAGAGAAAATGTCACGCTGTTCTCTCCCATCTCCGCATCCCAGAGTCTCTTATGGAAGCCCAGCTGCTTATGAGTATGTAAATTGTTGGCACCGTCATTTTTGTCCAGCTGATAAGTAACGCCATCCAGCGTATACTCTGCACCGCCGGTACGGTTCGCACAGGGGCCGATCACCGTGCCGAAAAAGCTGTCGTTGCCGTAATAGCTCTCACCGTTGTCAAATCCCAGCACCAGATCGTCCACCCTGCCTGCTGCATCCGGCACCAGTACCCTCACCAGAGTTGCGCCCAGATCCGTTATCTCTGCTTTCATCCCTTTATCATTACTCAGGGTATACAGAGAAATCTCTTTGCCTTCCGGACTTTTCCCAAATACACTTTTTGTTACTGCCATTGTCTTGTCCTCCCTCTTTTAACTATAATTCTACTCTACCCTCTAAGGCACGGAGTAATGTTACCTCATCAATATATTCCAGATCTCCTCCTACAGGGACACCGCTGGCAATTCTCGTCACCTTGATTCCTGTAGGTTTGATCAGCTTGCTGATATACATTGCCGTGGTCTCACCTTCCAGACTGGAGTTGGTTGCGATAATGACCTCCTCCACATCCCCCTGTAAGCGTTCCATCAGTTCCTTCAGCTTGATATCACCCGGTCCTACGCCCAGCATCGGAGAAATGGCGCCATGCAGTACATGGTACACTCCCTCGTATTTGCCGGTCTTCTCATAGGCCGCCAGATCTCTGGTGTTCTCCACCACCATAATGGTACGATGATCCCGTCTGGGATTCGCACACACCGGGCAGAGTTCCTTATCTGTCAGGGTATAACACTCCTTACAGTACCGGACATTGGCTCTGGCCTCGATCATGACATTCGCCAGTCTGTCCACACGGTCCTTCGGCATATTGATCAGGTGAAAAGCCAGTCGTTGTGCGGACTTACTGCCAATCCCCGGAAGGGCTGCCAGTTCTTCTATTAATTTATTGATCTGTCCGCTGTAGAGTTCCATTAGAAAGGAAATCCTCCCAGGCCGCCGGTCATTTTGCCCATAAGCTCTGCATTGGCTTCATCCGCCTTGCGCAGTGCTTCGTTTGCTGCTGCCACGATAGCATCCTGCAGAGTCTCGATATCCTCGGGATCCACGATCTCCTCTGCCAGTTTAATGGATGTGATCTCTTTTTTACCGTTGATGGTCACTTCCACAGCTCCGCCGCCTGCAGATGCAGTGAACTCCTTGGTCTCCAGTTCCTTCTGTCCTTCTTCCATCTGACGCTGCATTCTCTGTGCCTGTTTCATCAGATTATTCATATTACCGGGCATTGCGCCTCCGGGAAATCCACCTCTTTTTGCCATGTTGCTGTTTCCTCCATATTATTTATAATTGATTTCTCCGTGCTGCGCACTTTCGAAATCATAACATATATTCGCATTTCGGACTATTGTCCTACGTGCTCATATATGGTTGAGTTATTATTCTATCTTACCTTATCTGCAAGTCTGCCGCAATCCCAAATTCACGCAGGATCACTCTTCCTCATCGATCTCCATGTTGATGACCTTACTGAGATCCACATAGTTGTCTTCGAATTCTCTGCTGCTTTCCACCGTCTGGATCGTCACTTCAATCTCTTTGCTGGAAAAATCGGACAACAGCATTTCCAGCTGCTGCTTGTTCTGCTCGTGAGCTTCTCCTTTGAAATAATCGGAAGCCAGTCCGTCCTCCAACACCACCATGAGCTTGTTGTCTCCACCCAGACTTAATCGGGCGTTTTTCAGATACATCTTCATGGGATTCTCGGCATTTCCCACGATGGCCGGCCATTTCCGTACGATCTCCTGGATATCCTCGGGGACCGCCTTCGGCAACTGTGGCTTCGGCTTTGCCACACCGGCCTGCGGCACTCCCTGTGCTCCGGGAGCTCCGGCAGGCATCTGGGCCGCCGTGACTACAATACCGTTCTCGACCTTTTCCTCCACCTGGCGGATTCTATCCAAGACCGCCTCCTGATCCGTCTCCATCTCCGGCTTGCACAGCTTGATCAGCGCGATCTCTACCAGAATACGCTTCTGTGCCGCATAGCGGATCTGGCCGGACAGTTCGGAGAAAATATGAATATAGCGAATGATCTGATCCATGGAAAGCATGGAAGCCTCTTCCTTCAGATTCGCCAGATTGTCTGTGGACATATCTATGACATCCTCCAGATTATCCGCTGTCTGTACCAACATCAGATTCCGCAGATACCAGGTAAAGTCCGTGACGAACTGTACCAGCTCCCTGCCCTGCATGACGATCTCTTCCAACAGTTCAATGCAGCCTAACACATTCCGGTCCATAACGAAGCGCAGCAATCTGCTGAACACTTCTGTATCCACTGCCCCCAGCACATCCAGGGTCATATCGTAGGTCAGTTCTTTGCCCAGATGGAAGGCAATACACTGATCCAACAGGCTCAAGGCATCTCGCATAGAACCGTCCGCTACTTTTGCAATGTAGCGCAGAGCTCTGTCCTCCACCTGTACCTGCTCGGTGTCCATCAGTTCCTTCATACGATCCGTGATGGTATCAATGGAGATTCGTTTAAAATCATATCTCTGGCAGCGGGACAGGATCGTAATGGGGATCTTGTGCACCTCTGTGGTCGCCAGAATAAAAATAACATAAGAGGGCGGCTCTTCCAGAGTTTTTAACAATGCGTTGAAAGCTCCGGGGGAGAGCATATGCACCTCGTCGATGATGTAGACCTTGTATTTTCCCTCCGCAGGGGAATAGGATACCTCGTCGATGATCTCACGGATATTGTCCACACCGTTGTTGGAAGCCGCATCGATCTCGATGACATTCATGCTGGCTCCTGCTGCGATTGCCTTACAAATACGGCATTCCCCACAGGGGCCGTCCTCTGTGGGGTGTTCGCAGTTCACTGTTTTCGCAAAAATCTTGGCCACCGTGGTCTTACCGGTACCTCTTGTTCCGGTAAACAGGTACGCATGGCCGATCCGGTTCGCCCGCAGCTGATTCTTCAATGTCGTCACGATATGATCCTGACCCTTGACATCGGAAAAAGCGTCCGGGCGGAATTTCCGGTATAGTGCTGTATATGACATGTTTTTTCTCTCTTCCTTGTAACTATTCAGAGCCATCAAATATTAGCAGATGCTTGGCGAAAATAGTTACTCATTAATTTTCTGTCTTAATCGCCGAAGCAGATGCCCAACAGCTTCGCTTCCTGTACGATGGTAGCATCGGGATCCACGGTCTTTAACTTGCCCGCTACATCCTCTAACGGAACTCTTACGATCTCACGGTTCTTATAGCCTACCATGAAGCCGTACTGGTTGTCCAGGATCAGCTTACCTGCCTCGGAGCCCAGACGGCTGGCGAATACTCTGTCATAAGGGCAGGGGCTTCCGCCTCTCTGCATATGGCCGGGTACGGTGACACGTACTTCTCTGCCGGTCTTCTCCTGGATCTGTGCAGCCACTTCGTAAGATACGGAAGGGAACGGATATTTTTCCATCTTTTTCTTGTAATCTTTTTTGGTCAGGGCAGCGTCTTCCTTGGAGATCGCACCCTCAGCCACAGCGATAATGGTAAAACGGCAGCCCTTTTTGTCCCTGTCTTCGATCTTCTCGATCACCTTATCGATATCATAAGGGATCTCCGGGAGCAGGATGATGTCCGCACCGCCTGCCATTCCGGCATTCAGGGTCAGCCACCCTACTTTATGTCCCATAACTTCCACGATAAATACTCTGCCGTGAGAAGCTGCTGTGGTATGGATGCAGTCGATGGCATCCGTAGCAATATCTACTGCGCTCTGGAAACCGAAGGTCATATCAGTACCCCACAGGTCATTGTCGATGGTCTTGGGCAGGGTCACGATATTCAGTCCTTCCTTGCGCAGCAGGTTCGCAGTCTTGTGGGTGCCGTTACCACCGAGAATTACAAGGCAGTCCAACTGCAGCTTGTAATAGTTCTGCTTCATGGCTTCCACTTTGTTCAGCCCGTTGGGATCCGGATCCTGGATCGTCTTGAACGGGGTCCGGGAGGTTCCCAGGATCGTGCCGCCCTTGGTAAGGATGCCGGAGAAATCCTTGTCTGTCAGCATGCGGAAATTACCGTAAATCAGTCCTCTGTAACCGTCCAGAAAACCATAGATTTCAACCTCTTCCTTGCCGTTCGCCAGGGTCTTCACCACGCCTCTCATGGCTGCGTTCAATGCCTGACAGTCACCACCGCTCGTCAACATTCCGATTCTCTTCATCGTAGGATCCTCCGTTTCTATATTTCATTATTTTCTCTTGCGTTTGCTGTAACTATGCAAAACTGTCTTCGTTCTGCCAATACTTATTTCTATTTTAATACATTTATTTTCATCTGAAAATAGTTTGTTGTAATTTCCGGCAGATTTCTCCCCTATGGCAAAACAAACCTCAGAAGCACCGGGCCTCTGAGGTTCGCTTATCATCTTATCATACGTTATTTGAATTTAAACTTTCCTTTGATCATGGTCACGTAGACAGCTGCGCCGCCACCGCCGACCACTACGGCTCCGGCTGCTGCCGCTGCCGCCACGCGGCCTGCGTTCGTTCCCTTACCGGAGGTCTCCGTTATCTGCTCTGTGCCGGATTCCTGAGAGCCGGAAGTCTGGGCGGTCATGGAATCTATCCGCTCCTCCTGCGGCGCTTCTCCACTCGATTCCTGCGTGTCCTGTGCCTCCCCGGAGGGCTTTGCCGCATCTTCCTTACGGTTTTCGTCCGCAGCGGGTGTTGTCGGGGGCACGGGAATTACAGAAGGCTTTACCACACCGGGTGTGGCAGGCGTTGCCGTGGCTGCGGGAGGTGTTGCCGCGTCCGTGGCCTTCTGGTCCGTATTGGACGCCTGACTGCTGTCATCGTCGTCATCATCGTCATCGTCGTTACTGGCAGCAGGCTTCTTCGGTGCGATCTCATAACCGCAGATCGTACAGATTTCCGCCCGTTCTGTGGTGGCCGCGCCACCGGATGCATGCTTTTCCGTATTGCTGGTGATTCCACAGACACCACACTTATGCCAGTGTCCGGTCATATCGGACAGATATCCTTCTGCCCAGCTATGATCCGTCTTCGGAAGAACGATCTCTGTCGCTGTTATGCTCTTGCTTCCGTCTGCGGATGCAAAATACAGTCCGCAGACGTCGCAGGTCCAGTATTCGATGCTGCCCTCTGCCTGACAGGTGGGTTCCACCCGGTCGTGGCGGTTCAGCGGGCCGTGACCGGAGTTCCATGTCTTCGATACGGCGGGGCTTGCGTTATAATCATCAGTTTCCGCATAGCGGATCCGTGCAGTCACCTTCTCGTTGTGACCGACTCCGGCGGATTTGGTCTGCCCCCAGTCCGTTCCATCGAAGCTGAACTCCACGTCAGTGCGGTCTGTGGTGATCTGCGCCGCCAGATCGTTGCCGCTGACGGTAAAGGTCATGTCAAAGGCATCCGGATCCGGGGTATCCTCGCGGTCTGCTTTTGCGGTACGGGTGATAGTTATGCCAAACTTAATATCTTCATAATTTTTTGACCGTAACTGAACACTTACTATCGCATGCTCGCCAATATCATCCATGGTGTTTTCACCCAGAGTGAATAGCAATTTTCCCTCGGAATATTTGATGTCGGGATCTGCCGCCAAAACGTTCCCGGAATTATCCAACATGATAATTTCCATCGTTGTCTCTCCCACATCCTCGGGCAACCCCGGTATCTGCACCGCCCTCTCTCCTTTGGCCGCCCAACTGTATTTGAGATCCAAGTCTTGAATCTTCGGAGCAATTGCTTTACTGATTTCCAATTTTACCTGTGCCGTCAGCGTCTGATAGTATTCCGGATGCTCCTTAGGAATAAACGTTGCCGTGTAGGTCTCACTATCGCCAACATAAGGAACCTTGTCATCATCGCTCTGGATCTGCCAGGTTCCGTCGATGATCTCGGTTTCCAGTTTTGCCGTCAGTCCTGCCACTATGAGTACACTCAGCTTATTGCCATAGGTTCCACTGGCGATGCCAACACCCTCTGCCCTAAGTGCTGCCGGGGCGATATTCACAGTCAGATCCTTCGTTGTCTGCTCCGGGAAGAAAGAAGAGTTTGTCCCGGTGTAAACGAGGGTGAAAATGGTCTCGCCCACGGTCTGCGCCTTGTAAGTTGCGATGCCGTTCTTGAAATCCGCTGCGCTTACCACCGGGGTATCCCCGATCCGGATCTCAAAGCTGCCCTCCGTATCTTCCGCAGAGATGGGCTGTTCGTCTGTCACAAAGTTTACCAGTGCCTTTGCGTTAAAAGTAATATCTTGTCCATAGGTGGGAGTGTTGGTATCTGCTCTCTCAAACTGCAGACCGGTGGTGTAATTTACACCAACTGCATTATTTTCCCCAAGCGAAGGATAGTAGGCTATGCCATTCTCTTTGTCGTTGGCTTTCTTCGTCCAGATGGCCTGATCAAAGCCATTGTCTTTGAGTCCTTTGAAAAAGCTGGAAGAGGTCAGTTGTTGAGTAGAACGTCCCAATTGATATTTATCTTCTACGTTACAAATATCGTTATTGAAATAGCAATTCGTTACACCATAATCTTGACTATTTGTTATTCCAGCAAGATAGGCATCATTCTCGGCAGTATCAATCGTAGCTATACTAATGCAATGATTAATAATATCTACTACAGCTCCACTCCTACCGCAGATTCCTGCCGCAGAACTTCCCTGCACGTCTCCTGCAAAAAAGCACTGGGAAATCTTAGTATCTTGTCCGGCATTGCCACAGATTCCACCTGCTGTATACCCTTTTACCGTTCCGGTAAAGGAGCAGCCATAAATTTCGCCCGCAGACAAATTTCCACAAATTCCTCCTGTTTCACTATAACTCGAAACAATGTCTCCGTTGGCAGCCAACAACAGTATTACTTTACCGCTTTTGCCGGATGAGTTGCCTATTTGTGCGAACAGGCCAGAACTATAAACACCATCTTCTTTTGTCATATCCACATGGCTTATCGTATGTCCGTCTCCACTGAATTTTCCTATGTATGGAATTTCAGGATCTCCAATGGAGCTGAGTTCCACTCCGCTCAAATCAATATCGTTCCCCAGGACATAATTTGCACTCCATTTTGTCTCATCCCTATCCTGTCCGATGGCTGCGAATTCCTCCGCCGTGGTGATCAGGGTATAGGTATCCCAGTCGTTACCATTCGTTGTAACATAGTTGTATACCGGTACGGGAGCAGTCTTCGTCTCTTTGATATCTGCCACCTTTGTCAGATTGATGTAAGTCCCTGTGGCTGTACCGAATCTGCCCTGTGTAGCCTTTGCAGTGCTGGTATCGACACTGCCCTCTTTCCAGATTGTAGAATCCAAGCCATCCGGAAGTGCACCGCAAAGCTGGCTGGTAGTCAGGGGAATCACCTTATCGCTTGCTCCTTCTCCCACACCGGCATTATTCAAATCACTGTTGTAATAGCAGTTGCCGATAAAGTTCATATAATTCGAATCCGTGCTTCCAGCTATGCCACCAACATTTTTGCCATTCCCTGTAATCTTACCACAATTCAGGCAATTACTGATGTTATACCTATGCGCTGATGCACCGGTAATACCACCTACAGAGCTATCCTGTTGACGAACTGTTACAGCACCTATATTATAACAGTATTCAACTACGCCAACGGTTCTTTCATAACTGGCACTGCCCATGATTCCACCTGCTGTAGAATTTCCACTTACTGAACTGCTATTGTAGCAGCCGGAAATATTTCCTGTCAGACTTCCGCATATACCGCCTACGCACCAAGCCGCACAAATCGTGTTTTCGATACTATAGCAGTCAGAAATATTTGCTCCTTCTTCAGCAATTGCGCCCACATGGCTATGACCAGAAATATTAGCCCGCTTTACTGTGACACTTTTTATATAGCTGGAACTAGCGGTAAAGTTTTTGCACTCTCCAAACAGCCCCACATAGTCTCTATCTCCTTTAATTGTCATTCCGGTTATTGTATGTCCGCCGCCGTCAAAGCCTCCCCAGAAAATCTTGCCATCTGTACCTATCGGCGTCCACTCCTTACCGCTAAGGTCAAGGTCAGAAACCAGCCGAAAATGCACCCTTTGATAATCCGTGCCTTCATTCACCTGCTTCGCCAGATACGCAAGTTGCGCCGCCGTGCTGATCTGATAGGGATCATTTTCCTCACCCGTCCCCCCCGCAAAACTGGTTGCGGCACATTCCACCCACGAATCTCCTTCCGCTCTCGCACTCACCGGCACGGCGATCCACACCAGTGCCGCCAGTGCCAGCAAGGCCAGTCTCATCTTCATGCTCCATGCTTTTGTACTTTTCTTCATAACCCTCATGCCTTTCTATATCCTGCAAAATTTCAAATATTTCCCAACCCTTTGCAGATGTAAAATCCCAATCTTGTTTTTATACTTTCCGTATCATTTATTATACCGAAAAAGCAAAGGCATCGTCAATATTTTCCATACGATTCGTCTCATATTTTTATAAAATTTTGTCAAACAAGTGCGCCCGCCGCAAAATCGAGCAGGCTGACTCATCGTAAACACAAAAAAGGAGCCACCGGATCTCTCCGGTCACTCCTCGTTGCCTTCTCTGAAAAATATATCCAGTTTTCCCAGACATTTGATCAATGTCTTCATTTCTTCCTCGTCCAGATCCCGTATGATGGTGTGGATCATTTTCCTGTGGAAATCTCTGTGATGGAAAAAAGCTTTTCTCCCCTTCTCTGTCAGGGTCACCAGCACTACACGTTTATCTCTGGTGCTGCGGTTGCGGGTGAGATATCCTTTTCTCTCCAGACTGTTCATATTCGTGGTCAGGGTACCCACGGTAACATGGAGTTCCCCAGCGATACGGGACATACTCTTTGGTTCCTCGATGCCGATGGCTTCGAGGATGTGCATATCATTATTTGTAATATCCTTGAATTCGTCTGTTATGACCGCCTTTGCCTCTGCATCCATCACGTTATGGAACAGGTTCACCAGCAGTTCATTCAGTACCCGGTTGTTGCTTTTTTCCATAGTTACCTCTACGATATCTGGAATTTTTCTTTCGTATGTCCGCAATCCTCCGAAGCCGCCTTCTCTGACGCATATCCGCAGTCTTCCTGCGCTCCGGATCATTTTCAGTATACCGTCTACCAGGTCATCACGCAAGCCCCAATCGTAAGCCCGGCGCCGAATCCCGCCAGAACGATACGATCGCCGCGGTGCAGCTTTCCCTGCCTGTTCAGTTCATCCAGAAGCACCGGAATGGAGGCAGAGGACATATTTCCGACCCTTTCCAGATTGGTGGGGAATTTGTCTCTGTCTGCATGCAGTCTTTTCGCCACTGCATCAATAATACGTGCGTTGGCCTGATGCAGTACGAACAGGTCAATATCCGGCACAGTAAGTCCGGCATCTGACAGTGCTTCCTCGATGCACTGTGGCACCCGTCTGGTGGCGAACCGGTACACTTCCTGTCCGTCCATCTGAATATAAGGTTCTCTGCCATCCGTCGGCTGGTTTTGGTCCGTTTTTGCCGCTGAAGTCCTTGCATATGGGGTTGTCAGTTCTCTTGCTCCGCATTGCAGGACTCCGCCACCGGTGCCGTCGGAGTGCAGTGCCCGGCCCAGAATGCCTGCTGCCGGTATCCGTTTCTCCTCCGCCGTCTCCTGCATCCCTTTCTCTGTCTCCGGCAAAGCGTTACTGTATTCCACCGCCCGAGACTCCGTCCTGCATCTCTCCACAACTACCGCCCCGGCGCCGTCTCCGAACAGGATGCAGCTGCCCCGGTCCGTCCAGTCCACCAGTTTGGACAACACTTCGCTGCCGATGACCAGCGCATTTTCCGCAAGTCCCGTCCGCAGATAGGCATCCGCAGTATTCAGGGCAAACAAAAATCCGGAACAGGCTGCATTCACATCAAAAGCCAAAGCATTCACCGCACCGATGGCCGCCTGTACCTGGCAGGCGCAACAGGGCAGATACTGCTCCGGAGAACAGCTTGCTACCAGAATCAGATCGATTTCTTCTGCAGTTTTTCCTGCCTGTTCCAATGCTTTGCGGGCCGCTTCTGACGCAAGTGTCACAACCGTCTCCCCCACAGACACATGACGTTCAGCAATACCGGTTCTCTCCCGGATCCATTCATCCGATGTCTCCACCAGCTGCTCCAATTCTTTATTTGTAACGATCCTTCCCGGAAGTGCACTTCCGGTTCCGGTGATTCTTATGGTCCTCACGCCATTTCCTCCATGATATCCACTGTTCTTTCTATTTTCTGCGCCCGCCAGGCATTGCTGCCACAGAACAGCAGTCCGTTATCCACATCTCCCGTTGCCGCATTGATCAACGCTCTGGTGATGCAATAAGGTGCCGTCTTCGGGTCGCAGGTCTTAATACAATGTCTGCATCCGGTCATAAAACGTTCTCCGGCCGCCACCTTTTCCAGAAAAGCATTCTGTATAGCTCTGCCCGGCATTCCCACCGGGCTTTTCACAATGACAATGTCTTCTTTCCGTGCGCTGAGATATGCCTGCTTGTATGCCTCCGCCGCATCACATTCCTCTGTGGTCACGAAACGGGTTCCCATCTGTACCCCTGCAGCCCCGAGGTACAGGCAATGCTCCAGATCCCTCCGGTCATAAATACCGCCTGCTGCAATCAGTGGAATTTCCAGTTCTGCTGCCTGCCGGATCATTGCCGTAAGTTCTCTCTCATAGTTCTCCGGTGTGTAAGCATCCAGTTCTTCCCGCTTAAATCCCAGATGTCCTCCTGCCAACGGTCCCTCTGCCACGAGAAAGTCCGGCTTTCTGTCGTATTTTTTCATCCAGTATTTCGTGACGACCGACAGGGCGCGGGTGCTCGACACGATCGGAGCCAGCATCGTCCGGTGGCTGCGCCCGGGCATTCCGTTTTCCGTCTCTGCCACAACTCCGGGCAGCTCCAGTGGCAGCCCCGCACCGGAGATAATACAGTCGGTGCCTGCCAGCACTGCTGCCCTGACATAATCCTCGTAACGCTGCGTTGCCACCATGATGTTGACACCGACGATACCGCCTCTTGCGGTCTGTCTTGCTTTTTCTATTTCTTTTCCGATAGTACGCAGATTACAGGCGATGGGATCTCTGTCAAAATCCGGCTCCCGGAAACCGATCTGGGCAGTAGAAATAATGCCGATCCCACCGGCGGCTGCCACTGCTCCCGCCAGACCGGACAGGCTGATTCCCACACCCATGCCTCCCTGGATCACGGGAATATCTGCATGTAATTCCCCCAGGATCATTTTTCCGTGCTTCATCCCACATCACCTCTCATTACCGCTTTAATACTTGCGGAACCTTTCATAACGTTCCTCTGCGATCTGTTCACCGGTCATGCCGGTATATTTTTGCAGGAATTCCTTGATATGTTCCTTGAGATACCCGCCGATGGCTTCCACGGTACTTTGGTCTGCCCCGCCGTATTCCGGTACAATCCTCTCGATCACTCCGAGGCGTTTCAGGTCCTCGGATGTAATATTCATGACTTCACTGGCTTCTCTGGCACGGTCAGCATCCTTCCATAATATAGAAGCAAAGCCTTCGGGAGACAGGATCGAGTATGTGGCATTTTCCATCATCCATACCTCATTGCCTACCGCCGTAGCCAATGCTCCGCCGCTGCCGCCTTCTCCAATAAGGATGCACAATACCGGTACCTTCAGGGCCGACATCTCCAGCAGGTTCCGGGCAATAGCCTCGCCCTGTCCTCTCTCCTCCGCCTCCACACCGCAGAAGGCTCCCGGCGTATTCACAAAGCTGATAATGGGTCTGTTGAATTTCTCCGCCTGCTTCATCAGGCGCAGTGCCTTACGATACCCCTCCGGCATGGGCATACCGTAATTGCGTCTGGCACACTCCGCAAAATCCTTGCCCTTCACATCTGCCAGCACTGTCACCGGCTGCCCGTCCAGGAATGCCACTGCACCTACCAGTGCTTTATCATCCCCATAATAACGGTCTCCGTGAGCCTCCACTACATAATCGAAAATGTAGGGAATATAGTCGGTTGCTGCCGGTCTGTCCACTCTCCGGACGGTCTTGACCTTTTCCCATGCCGTTCTGGGGAGTGTCAGTATTGACCGTTCCTTCACGATCTCCGTAGGTTCAAAATGGAAGTCAAAATTTTTCTTAAAATCCGCATAATTCCCCTCACTGCACCGATGCGTCGTGATCAGGAAATATAAGGTCTTCTTCAGATTCTCCCGGCGGACGATACCGTCCACAAAACCATGCTCCTGCAAAAATTCCGCTGTCTGGAAGCCATCAGGGAGGCGCTGTCCCAGAGTCTGCTTAATAACTCTCGGTCCTGCGAAGCCGATCAAGGCTCCCGGTTCCGCCATGATCACATCTCCCAGCATGGCAAAACTGGCCGTCACACCACCTGTGGTGGGATCTGTCAAAATAGTCGCATAGAGAAGTCCTGCTTCTCCATGCCGTTTGATCGCTGCGGAGGTTTTTGCCATCTGCATCAGTGACACGATTCCCTCCTGCATTCTCGCACCGCCGGAACAGCAGAACAAAAATACAGGCAGCCGCAATTCTGTCGCCTTTTCAATTGCCTGGGTGACTTTCTCGCCGACCACATGACCCATACTGCCCATCATAAATTTGGATTCGCAGATGCCGATCACAGCCTTTTCCCCGTAGATCTCGCATTCACCTACAGTCACAGCTTCTTTTACGCCGGATTTTTCCCTGGCCTCCGACAGCTTTTCTTCATAGCCCTCATATTTCAATGGATTGCTCTCTTCTATCTCCTCGAACCAGGGCCGAAAGCTTTTCCGGTCTGCCACCATGCGGATCCGGTTGTGGGTCTTCACCCGGAAATAATAACCACACTCATAGCAGACATATTTATTTTTCGCTGCCCGGTCTCTGTTTATCATTTTCTTACATTTCGGGCATTTGATCTCTGTTTCTGTATCTACACTTCCCATACCTGCACCTCTTATTCTGCGTCACTTTTATCTCTCTGTCCCGCTCATAAAAAATCACTTCCGCAGATTATTCTTATTTTAACGCAAAGGTAAGCTCTGCTTTCGCCGCCAGTTTTCCGTTTACCTTGGCGATCGCTTCCCCGACACCCACCGGTCCCTTACTGCGGATAATGGTGGTCTCCAGCTCCAGGGTGTCTCCGGGGCGCACCATCTGTTTGAATTTTGCCTTGTCGATTCCTGCAAAATAAGCGGTCTTACCACGATGCTCCGGCAGAGACAGAATTGCTACAGCCCCTGTCTGTGCCAGTGCTTCCATGATCAACACGCCCGGCATCACCGGGTTCCCCGGAAAATGCCCGGCAAAATACGGTTCGTTAAAGGTCACATTTTTTCGTCCCACTGCCCGCACACCGGGCTCCAGCTCCTCGATCGTATCGATCAGCAGAAATGGATGTCTGTGGGGCAGAATCTCCATGATTTCCTGTGTATTATAAACTGACATTGTTCCTCCGTTCCGCGAATGCTGTCGTATCAACTACTTCCTCGCATTGTGCAATCGTCCTCGTTGATGCTCTGCCTTCTATCCTGTGTCCTGAACATCTGCTGCGGTTATTCTGTGTACTTCTTCAACAACAGACTCGCATTATGTCCGCCGAAGCCCAACGAATTGGTCAATGCATAGGGCACCTCTTCTTTGTAGCTGTCCCGGCAGTAATTCAGATCAAGTTCCTCCTCCGTCTCACGCAGTCCCACGGTGCGGTGGATATAGCCTTCCTGAATTTCTTTTACGCAGGTGACAAACTCCACTGCACCTGCTGCTCCTAAAAGATGTCCCACCATGGATTTGGTGGAATTGATCTTCATGTCATATGCATGTTCTCCAAATGCCAGCTTGATCGCTCTGGTCTCGAACAGGTCATTATGATGGGTGCTGGTTCCATGGGCATTGATATAGGTAAGCTCTTCCGGTTCCACACCACCGTCTTTTAAGGCATTCAGCATGGCGGTGGCTGCTCCGCTGCCATCCTCCGCAGGGGATGTAATATGATAAGCATCCGAAGAACAGCCGTAGCCGGTCAGTTCCGCATAGATCTTCGCCCCGCGCCTCTTTGCATGCTCTAGCTCTTCCAGTACCACGATAGCGGAACCCTCTCCCATGACGAAGCCGTTTCTCTCCTTGTCAAAAGGAATGGATGCCCGTTCCGGATCCTCACTAAATGACAGCGCTGTCAGTGCCGAAAATCCGGCAATTCCAATGGGGGTAATGGAGCTTTCCGTTCCTCCCGCTATCATTACATCCGCATCACCGTACTGGATCGTACGGTATGCTTCTCCGATGGAATGTGTACCGGTTGCACAGGCAGTGACCACGTTCAGGCTCTTGCCCTTCAGCCCATAGGCAATGCTGACATTGCCTGCTGCCATATTGGAGATCATCAGAGGCACCAGCATGGGGCCTACCCTGCCGGGGCCTTTTTCCTTCAGGCGGTCATATTCCCGCTCCATGGCCTGTAAGCTTCCGATGCCGCTTCCTACACTGCAGCCCACCATATAAGGATCTTCCTGTTCCATAGTAAGACCCGCATCCGTGATCGCCTGTCCGGCAGCCGCTACAGCGAACTGGCAGAACTGCTCCATTCTGCGGGCGGATTTTTTGTCCATATATTGTGCGGGATCAAAATCCTTCACTTCCGCCGCCAGCTTACAACGGTAATCCGCAGTATCAAAATAGGTGATAGGACCGAATCCGGTCTTGCCCTCTTTGATACCATTCCAGAATTCCTCTACGCTGTTTCCAATCGGAGTGATAGCTCCCATGCCTGTTACTACAACTCTTCTATTTTTACCCATACGTGATATACTCCCTCGCATCCTGACTTATTTTCTATCCTGCTGTACTGTTAGCGGACATATTTTCTATTCTGCTTTCCTGTTGCCGGAGGTATTTTTTACATTGCCATACCGCCGTCCACGCACAGCACCTGGCCGGTAATATAGTCCGAGGCATCTCCTGCCAGGAACAGAACCGCCTGTGCAACATCCTCCGGTCTTCCCATTTTCTTAAGCGGGATCTGTCCAACCGCATTATCCTGTACCGCCTCCGGAAGCTTATCTGTCATATCTGTCCGGATAAATCCGGGTGCCACGGCATTCACACAGACATTCCTGGATGCCAGTTCTCTCGCTACACTTTTCGTCAGACCGATCAGTCCCGCTTTGGAGGCAGAATAATTAGCCTGCCCTGCATTTCCGGCGATGCCACTGACAGAAGAGATATTGATGATTTTCCCATATCTCTGCTTCATAAAGGTCTTCGTCAGATGCCGGATCATGTGAAATGCGCCTTTCAGGTTCGTATCCAGGACTGCATTGAATTCTTCTTCCGTCATCCGCACGATCAGATTGTCCCGTGTGATCCCGGCGTTATTGACAAGGATGTCAACTCTGCCGTATTTCTCTGTTACTGCCTTTACAAAGGCTTCACTCTCTGTAAAATCTGCAACATTGCATTTCACAGCCTCCGCCATGCCGCCTTGGCTTCGGATGTCCTCCGCCACTGCTTCCGCCGCCTCTGCAGAGCCGTTATAATTAATGATCACCGTGGCTCCTTCTGCTGCCAGTGCCTGTGCCACTGCTTTTCCGATGCCTCGTGAGGCCCCTGTGACAATAGCAACTCGTCCTGTCAGACTTTTTCCTGTCAACATGCCAGCTCCTCCATCACCCGGTCCAGATCCTCCGGTTTCTCGATATTGTATACTTTGACATTTCTGTCAATTTTCCGTACGAAGCTGCTGAGTGTCTTCCCCGGACCGATCTCTATGAAAGTATCCACACCATCTGCGATCATCCGCTCTACGCTCTGAGTGAAATGAACGGGACTGGATACCTGTTGTTTCAGCAGTTCCGCAACCTGTGACGCATCTGTCACATAATCCGCTGTAACGTTGGACACATAAGGAATCCAAGGGGTTGACAGCTTGACGCTTTTCAATTCTTCTGCCAGCTGTTCTCCTGCATTTTTTAACAGGGCTGAATGGAACGGTCCGCTGACCTTTAAGGGTACACAGCGTTTTGCGCCTGCTTCCTTCAGCGCTTCCGATGCTGCCTCTACTGCATCTGCCTCCCCGGTGATCACGATCTGTCCCGGGCAATTATAATTTGCTACGGAGACGACTTTACCGGTTTCTTTTGCTGTCCGTTCGCAGATTGCTGCCACAGCATCTCCGTCCAGTCCCAATACTGCTGTCATGGCTCCGCCTTCCGGATAGGCCTCCTGCATATAGATACCACGCATCCGGATGATACGGAACAGATCCGGCAGCTCCATCACACCGGCTGCAGCCAGTGCCCCATATTCTCCAAGGCTTAATCCTGCTGCCATCTCTGCTTTCAGACCCTTTGCCTCCAATACTTTCAGAATAGCCACTTCCATGGTCAGCATGGCGATCTGCGTATATTCTGTAATGTTGATATAAGGATTTTCCTCAAAAGTCAGCTGCTCCATAGAGTACGGATGTCCACTATCCGCCTGTGCTTCCCGCTTATCCTGCCAATACAGATTCTGGAGCACCTTGTCTGCCAGCTTCCATACCGCCTGTGCTTCCGGGTAAGTATCATAGAACTCCTTGCCCATTCCTATGTACTGGGAGCCCTGTCCCGGGAATAAATATGCGATCCTGCTCATTTTGTCCTCTCCTAATTACTATGTGATGCTATTGTTCTCCTCGGTTACAGCACATTTTTATAATGCGCCGTTTTCCATATAACTACGCCGCCTGTCGCTGTTCGAAATCTGTTGTCAGCGGTTACCTGTCGCTATATTTTTTTATGCTGTCCTTGTGCCGCTATGCACTCCTGCGCCTGCTGCACTGTTTCTTCAATAATCTCACGGCAGGTCTGTTCTCTGCGGATCAAGCCTGCAATCTGTCCCGCCATCAGTGTTCCGTTTACGGTATCTCCGTCCTGCACTGCCTTCCTGAGAGATCCCAGCGTCAGCTTTTCCAGTTCCATGAAATCGGCATTCTCTTTTTCCAGCTTCAGATACTCCCTGGTCATCTGATTACGTAAAGAACGCACCGGATGTCCGGTAGACATTCCCGTCACCACGGAATCGATATCCTTTGCCTTGATGATCTGATTCTTGTAATTTTCATGGACAATGGATTCCTTGGATGCGACGAACCGGGTGCCCATCTGGATACCTTCCGCTCCCAGCATAAAAGCCGCCGCCATTCCTCTGCCATCGGCGATACCTCCAGCTGCGATCACCGGGATAGATACCGCATCCACTACCTGCGGAACCAGCGCCATGGTCGTGGTGGAACCGATATGTCCACCGCTTTCCATGCCTTCCGCCACCACAGCGTCCGCTCCGGCACGCTCCATCATCTTCGCCATAGCCACACTGGCTACCACCGGAATGACTTTCACTCCGGCATTCTTCCACAGTTCCATGAATTTTCCCGGGTTTCCAGCACCAGTCGTTACCGCTTTTACTCCTTCTTTCACGACAATCTTCGCTACATCCTCCGCATTGGGATTGAGCAGCATGATATTCACGCCGAAGGGTTTGTCAGTCAGTTCTTTGCATTTACGGATTTCCTCCCGGACAACCTCAGGCGGAGCGGAAGCGGCACCGATGATACCTGTCTCTTATACACATCTGACGCTGCCGACGAAGAGGATAGTGTA
>ENA-OXEY01000330-OXEY01000330.1-human-gut-metagenome-genome-assembly--contig:-NODE-330-length-21406-cov-9.310899_pt1 | contig 21406 bp, 18 predicted proteins | sample MGYA00249365_ERZ652263 | MGnify/ENA primary metagenome ERZ652263 (study PRJEB26925, sample SAMN05826763) | human gut metagenome | biome: ENVO:2100002; feature: ENVO:00000062; material: ENVO:00002003...
CTACACTATCCTCTTCGTCGGCAGCGTCAGATGTGTATAAGAGACAGGAAAAAAATAGTCTGATTATAGCGTGTTTATTTTTATAGAGTTATATCGGATATAAGAATATAATTTATAGGGATAGGTGAACATATGTCACAAAACACAGATTACATACAGGATGATTTCTATGAATATATGAATAACCGGCTCAGGTATAGGGAAATTACACTCAAGGATATGTGTGAAGGGATAATAGATACGGACAAGCTGTACAAATATATGAGACAGCAGCTTTCATTGTCCAAGCTGGTGCGGGACAGGCTTTTAGACAGGATGGGCGGCTCGGATTATGATTATGAATACTATCTTCTGCCGGATGAATATGAACTGTGGGAGAAACGTCAGAAACTTGTCCGGTCTGTGCTGGTGGGTGAGGAATGTAAAAAATTGACGGATAAGTCCGTTGATATCAAGGATATTTATAACGCAGATGATGAGACAGACGGACGGCTCTCAAGACAGTTTGCACTTGCAATGAAGGCACAGTCGATGAAGGTTCAGGCAATTGGATTACAGTCAATGACAATACAGGGGATGGGGGAAAAGGACGGAAAATCACAGTCAGCGGAACCGCAGTCAGGGGAATTACATACAGAAAAGATATCTTCTATGGGCGTACAACATTCAGCTTTATATCTGAATGATGAGTATCACAGCATTCTTACTGAAGCCGTGAAGCAGACTGTGCCTGATTTTGATAGAATGGCTGCTGATATAGACTGTAATATTCCAGATGGTATCATAACAGACATGTTTAATGAAGAGAAGGGAATGAACGGAAATATTCAGGTATCAGAAAAGCTCACTCGGCTATATTGTACGAAAAAGAGACTTGGGTGTCAGGAGATTGCGCTCATCCTTGACATTGCATTGTGTATTGCAGGAAAGAGCATTACGGCGGAAAAGGAAGATAATCATGGAATTATTCTTGCAATGAAGATTGTTTTAAGCTTTCTTAAGTATATTCCGGATGAATTTAATGAGCAGGCTGCTGTTGTGAGCATATATCCAAAGGCGGTCCATTCGTTGTGTAAAATATATGAAATCTATGGAATTAATATAAATGAACGGATATTTTTGGATGGCAATAGGTTTCTCATTGAACTATGCGACCGGGCTATAGAGATGCTGGGGATAGGTATGCGTACATACTATATATGGGAGCTGCTTGATTACAGAGAGCGCTATACAGGAAAAAAGGATGGATTTAAAAGTGCGATAGAGTACGCGTACAATCTTGTAAATCTTGATGTGCGCACAACAAATGATGCATATTTGTACATCGAAACAGAGGTGTTTGATGCGGCAAAAGTTGTTGATGTCAGAAGGCGTATGATGGGAATGACGAAAAAGGACTTGTGCAGGGATTTGTGTACAGAGATGACGCTTTTAAATTTTATAAATAAAAAGAGGAATCCACATTTGCATACTGTACGCATGTTATTTGACAGGCTTAATATGGGGAGGCAGTTGATTAGGGCGGATATTGTAAGTGGTTCATATGAAAATAGAATGGCCTCAAGAAAGATAAGAAAATTATCGGCGCTAAGAAAGTATGGAGAAGCAGATGGACTTAACAAACAGCTTATGAGCGAAATTGATATGAATTGTATAATGAATACAAGAGCAATTGAAACACATAGTATATTTTATCGTTTTATAAGAAAGGAAATTGATTCGGTACAACATCGCGAAGAATTTAGAAAGCTGCTTGAAATTACGGTGAATGTAAATGAATTGGAAAATAAAATTGATAAAGAATTTGGCAGTAATGATATATTTCTTACAGGGGATGAACTTGTTTGTTTATATAATATGTATCGAATGGATACCATTGAAAATGAAATCCAATTGTTGTTGGATATATGTTGCAACTATGAATGCAATTTTCAAGAAAGGCATGATTTACTTTCAGATGAAAAAAATGTAGATATGAAATGTCTGGTACTAAATTATGCTAATCGATGCACAATGATTATGAGCTATGCCTCAGATGCTTATGGAGATATTGGAAATTATGAGTTGTCAAATAAGGTAGCAACTAATTTAATTAAGCGGATGTTGTTAATGAGAAGAATGAACTATGTTGCTGGTAACATATATACGTTGTGGTGGAACAAAGGGGAAAAGTCAGGATATGATAAAGAGGACTCTGAAGAAAAGCATAGATTGGAAGTGAGTATTCAATTATGCCACTGGATACAGAAGCATAAACTGGAGAACATATATAAAGAAAAGTGGGTAAAATATTATGAAAATTAATTATTATAATTTTTGTCCAATAGTGTGATTGGATAAAAATTATAATCGACATTTCCAAATTATAAATTATAATAATTATAGTATCAGACGTGGTGCTAATATAATGTAAAACCGGTTTAGTGAAAATGGAGTGATATACAAAAGAATTATTTAAGAAATAGAATGAAATTATATAATTAAAATTTGGAGGTGTACAATATGAAATTTGGTAAAATATTATCATGCATATTAGCAGTTGTATTGAGTACAACTTGTATTGGAGTTAATGTAAAGGCAGAGGAAAATAAAGAGACGGATATAATTAATATATTATATAATAAAGGGTACATATCAGATGAACAGATTGATACCGCTAAAGTAGTTGAAATGTCCGGGCTAAATTCAGTTCAACTTTGTGAAGTGGATGAGGGAGAGACAGGAGAAATATTTGAAGGTGTAATGTTGAACTCATTACAGGACAATGAGGCAGAATCAGAAATATTAATTCCGTATGTTGAAAGTGCAGACGGAGAGCTTGTTACATTAAGTTCTTATGCGCGTGGTGTGGCAGACCCGCGAACCTTTGAAAAACAGATATCAGAGATAGATTTCTGTGTTGTTAAGATTAAGGTTAATTATGATTTTTATCCTCAGAATTGGAATGGTTGGGCTGACGCGTATTACAGACATGGGATATTGAACGTATCTGTTGAACATGATTCTGTAACAGCTAACAATTATATTAGTAATCTGGAAGTAAGATATATGTCAAGAGGTATGGAAATTGATCCTGATACACTTAATTGCAAGGGATTTAATAGCGTTCTAACTATGCTATCCCGTGCAAGTGTGGTAACGAATAATAGTTATACAGTGGTTTCAGCAACAAGACCATATTTTCTCAGGGATAGCAGTTCAATAGCAGATGGACCTTCATTTAGTGCAGTTGCATATAGTTTTACATATAAGGGAAAGTATTATGAACCTACATTATGTGTACTTCAGCAGGATAATGATAATCCTATGATAGATTTCTTTATGGGACTTAACTGGGAATTTTAGTTAACAACAATAATAGTCGAAGAGGTATATGTGATAAATATACCTTTTTGACTATATAATAAGAGTGGACAGAAATAACTTGCTGATATATAATAAAGACAAATAATAATCGTAAGGGGGACTACAATATGAGAAAATTATGTCTGATACCGATAACATGTATGACAATACTTTCACTTGTTGCATGCTCAAAGGGAGCTGGCAGTCAGAACGGAAGCGGCGCAGAGCTGTCAACAGAAATGCAGCACAAGTATCTTGAGAGCTGCGATTGTCCGACTGATGCCAATGGGGTGAAGCAGCATGCCGGCAGCTGTGATGTGCCGGAGATATCCGACAAGGTGGAGCTTGTCGCGGACATGTACACGTCGAACATGATTACCAAGGATGGCTACGCGACCTATCAATATGTGATTACCGATGCGCAGTATTCGGGGTATTTTGATGACAGGAATCATATTAGTATCCTCGATGACTATGCGGGGCTGGCGGAGGAAGTGCTTGCGACTGTTGCGGCGCAGGATAGCAGACCAAGGAATATGCTCTCCGGAATGTACCTAGGAGCGCAGAGGGGAACAACCCGCACGAAGGAGGGCATGAAGATACTTGCATTTAATGAGAATGATCCAAGGCAGGTTGCAAGGGATGTCAAGGTCAAGGACATGAATTCCAAGAATATCCGCTGTCTTGTGCAGAATTATTTTATTGATACAGAAGGAAATGTTCTTTCGGACAAGATATCGGATGAATATTTTGATGGTAAGAAGTCAATCAAGCTTTCCGGCGAACAGCTTGAATGGGCTAAGGAAGCCGCAGATGACACGGTCAACATGGGTGACCTGACTTATGAGGAGTTTGTTGAAAAGTACAATGAATTGACCGCGGAGCAGCTAGAGATGTGGAATGATATCTGGGGTGTGGAATATTAATCAAAAGGGATTGAAAAAAGTTAAAATCCCCACTTGACATTGGAATATATGAGTGTTATATTCTTTATAAATTTAACAGGCTAAACCGTTGAAGCGAAGGTAAAGGTAATTATGCTCCTACAGAGAGCCCACGTTGCTGAGAGTGGGTAGAACACAGGTTATCAAGTGGATCGCAGAGGGCACGGAACAAAGGCTTATATCGTGTGCAGCATAACAGAATGTACATATTGCCGAGTATTTCGTGACGTGCAGGCATACGTGAGTTGCCGGGGATATGACTGTATCCTGATAAGTGCACAGCGTGGCTGTGAAGCAAGGTGGTACCGCGGATTTGTAGATTCGTCCTTGGCAGAGAAGAGATTCTCTGCCAAGGACTTTTTTGTTATAGACGAAGGGAGAACACAATGAAAATTAACATTTCTTTGGATGAAGTTAAGAGAATAGCCGCAGAAGGTGATTATGACATCGTACCTATATGTTCGGAGCTGCTGTCGGATATCAAGACACCTGTTCAGGTTCTGCGAAGCCTTATGAATGTCTCCGAGCATTGTTACATGCTTGAGAGCGTTGAGGACAATGAGCGATGGGGACGCTATTCATTCCTTGGGTTTGAACCTAAGTTTATCATAACCTGCAGTAACGGAAGGATGAGGGTCGGAGACGAAGAATTTCAGACATTCGACCCGGATAAACATATAAGAGAGGTGCTTTCAAGGTACAAGAGCCCGGTGATACAGGGGATGCCGACCTTCACAGGTGGGCTGGTCGGATATTTTTCCTACGATTATTTAAAATATTCGGAACCGACGTTAAGACTTGACGCGAAGGACACGGAGGGCTTTAAGGATGTTGACTTGATGCTGTTTGATAAGGTCATTGCCTTTGATAATTTGAAGAGCAGGATAATATTGATTGCAAATGTTCCGACCGCGGACATTGAGAACGGTTATGTGCAGGCTGTGGCAGAGCTGGAGAGGATGGAGGAGCTTATAAGACATGGTGAGCCGGTAAAGGATACCGGAGGGCACATGACAAGTGGGATTAAGCCTTTGTTTTCAAAAGAAGAGTATTGCAGCATGGTGGAAAATGCTAAGCACCATATATTCGAGGGTGATATTTTCCAGATAGTCCTGTCAAACCGTCTTGAGGCGGAGTATGAAGGAAGCCTCCTTAACACTTACAGAGTACTGAGGACACTGAACCCTTCGCCGTACATGTTCTATTTTTCGGGAACGGATGTGGAGGTTGCGGGAGCTTCGCCGGAGACACTTGTCAAGCTTGAAAACGGAGTGCTCCACACCTTTCCGCTTGCAGGGACAAGACCGAGAGGCAAGACGGCGGAGGAGGATGACAGACTTGAAAAGGAGCTTCTAGCCGACCCGAAGGAGCTTGCGGAGCACAATATGTTAGTCGACCTTGGAAGAAATGACCTTGGAAAGATAAGCAGGTTCGGGACGGTTGAGGTTGAGAAGTATCACTGCATAGAGAAGTATTCGCATGTAATGCATATCGGGTCAACGGTGAGAGGACAGATAAGGGAGGACAGGGATGCACTTGACGCGGTCGACGCGGTATTGCCTGCCGGAACCCTGTCAGGTGCGCCGAAGCTTCGTGCCTGCCAGATAATCAATGACCTTGAAAACAACAAGAGGGGCATATATGGCGGTGCGATAGGCTACATCGATTTCACAGGAAACCTTGACACCTGCATAGCGATACGAATTGCCTACAAGAAAAACGGAAAGGTCTTTGTAAGAAGCGGCGCGGGAATCGTTGCGGATTCGGTTCCTGAGAAGGAGTATCAGGAATGTATCAATAAGGCGGCTGCGGTTGTGAAGGCACTTGAGGCGGCGCAGAGTATAGATGAATGATGGTGTTAAATCAGATACAATTACCTTTGCTTAGAACAATGACAGATAAGGTTTATATCTGATAAAAAATAGTACTGAATGTTAAAAGTATGCAGTTAAAAATACAAACAGAGTTCTAAAAAGGAGGTCAGAAATGATTTTACTGATAGATAATTATGACAGCTTTTCATATAATCTGTATCAGCTTGTCGGGAGCATTGAGCCTGATATCAAGGTTATAAGAAATGACGCGATGACAGTCGGTGACATTGAGAAAATGAACCCTGGTGGAATCGTCATTTCACCGGGACCGGGAAGACCTGAGGATTCAGGAATCTGCCCGGAGGTGATAAGAAAGCTTGGAAGCAGATTTCCGATACTTGGTGTGTGCCTTGGACATCAGGCAATATGCATGACCTACGGGGCAACGGTGTCATACGCTAAGGAGCTTATGCATGGCAAGCAGTCGGACACGACGCTTGATACGGACTGTGAGCTTTTTAACGGCTGTTCAAGGATTACGCCGGTGGCGCGTTATCATTCGCTTGCAGCGGTTGAGGAGACTATGCCGGAATGCCTGTCGGTTACGGCGCGCACAGCGGACGGTGAAATTATGGCGGTGAAGCACATGGAATATCCGGTCTACGGAGTACAGTTTCACCCGGAGTCGATTATGACGCCGGAGGGGAAGCAGATGTTGAGGAATTTCATTGAGCTGGCGGGAAGGAAGCAGGCAGAAGCCTAAATATAAGAGGTATAAGAAGGGGAAGAACAGGCAGGAGTTTAAAATATAACAAAGGTAGTTAGGGAAAAATAAGTTTTAATTTTGGAAGGTTTCAGATATTAAAAACTGCCTTGTAAAATCAGATATGAATTGCTTGAAATAAGATTACAACAATAAAAACCTAAGATAAGATGAAAATTTTTTATAAAAGCTATTAAATGAGAAAGCGGGGATTCAGGCATGATTAAGGAAGCTATTGTAAAGATTGTAGAAAAAGGTGATTTGACCTACGATGAGGCATATCAGGTGATGAATGAGATTATGAGCGGTGAGACAACGCAGACACAGAATGCGGCATTTCTTGCGGCACTGTCAACAAAGAGCACCAAGGCTGAGACGATAGATGAGATTTCGGGCTGTGCGGCAGCTATGAGAGAGCATGCCATCAAGGTTGAACATGAGGGTGATGTGATTGAGATTGTCGGAACGGGCGGCGATGGCGCACACAGCTTCAACATTTCCACAACGGCAGCCATGGTGATTGCCGCAGCAGGGGTGAAGGTGGCAAAGCACGGCAACCGCGCTGCTTCATCTAAGAGTGGAACAGCGGATTGTCTTGAAGCGCTTGGCGTCAACATAAATCTTGAGCCGGAGCAGTGCAGGAAGCTCCTTGACACTGTAGGAATCTGCTTCCTTTTTGCACAGAAATATCACACTTCGATGAAGTATGTCGGCGCTGTCAGAAAGGAGCTTGGAATAAGAACCGTATTTAACATACTTGGACCGCTCACCAACCCGGCGCACCCGACATTCCAGGTGCTTGGTGTGTATGATGAGTCGCTTGTAGAGCCGCTTGCACAGGTGCTTATGGAGCTTGGCGTGAAGAAGGGTGTTGTCGTATACGGCATGGATAAGCTTGATGAGATTTCAATAAGTGCACCGACCAAGGTATGTGATTTCGAGAACGGAAGATACAGAACCTACATGATAAAACCGGAGGATTTCGGATTTAGGACAGTCGATAAGTCTGAGATTGTCGGTGGAACACCGCAGGAGAATGCGAAGATTACGGAGGGGATACTTGACGGAAGCATAAAGGGAGCCAAGAGGGAGATTGTACAGTTAAACGCAGGTGCAGGACTTTTTGTTGCAGGAAAGACAGCTACACTTGCAGACGGGGTAAAGCTTGCCGGTGAGATTATCGATTCCGGTGCAGCCCTTGACAAACTCAACGAACTTAAGAAAGCGTCACAGGAAGTATGAGAACAATACTTGACACAATAGCGGAGTACACGCAGCACCGCATAGAAGAGGAAAAAAAGAATATCTCCGCACAGGCTATGAGGCGGCAGGCGGAGGAGATATATAGGCAGGAGAGTGCTGCCGGGAATGACATGCAGAACGAAAATGATGTAAATGATGTGATGTACAGCAAACAAGCCATTGCAGAGCATTTTTCATTTGAAAGGGAGCTTGCCCGCCCGGAAATCACATTTATATGTGAGTGCAAGAAGGCTTCACCGTCGAAGGGACTTATCGCACCGGATTTTCCATATCTTGACATAGCAAGGGAATATGAAGCCGCCGGAGCAGGGGCGATATCAGTTCTCACAGAGCCTAGGTGGTTTTTAGGAAGCAATGATTATCTGCGTGAGATAGCCGCCAATGTAAATATTCCGTGTCTCAGAAAGGACTTCACGGTCGATGAGTACATGATATATCAGGCTAAGACGCTTGGAGCTTCGACAGTCCTGCTTATATGCGCGATAACGGAGACGGCAAGACTTAAGGAATACATAGCTATAGCAGACAGCTTGGGACTGTCGGCACTGGTCGAGGCACATGATGGACATGAGATTGAGGCGGCGCTTGACGCAGGCGCAAGAATAATCGGTGTGAACAACAGAAACCTCAAGGACTTTACCGTTGATATACATAACAGCGAAAGGCTCAGAAAACTTGTTCCGGATAATGTAATGTTCATAGCCGAGAGCGGAATCAAGACCGCGACGGACATAGACGTACTAAGAGCCGCCAATGTCAATGGCGTGCTTATAGGCGAGACACTAATGCTGTCAAATGACAAAAAGGGCATGCTTGCCAGGTTGGGACACAGGGACCAGACCCCTGTCCCAGATTGTGGGACAGGGGTCTGACCCCGTGTCCCAAGGGAGGTAGTGATATTGTCGAAGATAAAGATATGCGGTCTGAGGCGTGGGTGCGATATAGAATATGCGAACAGGTTAATGCCGGACTATATCGGATATGTTTTCTGGCAAAGGAGCAGAAGATACGTCACAGCAGAGCAGGCGGCAGGGCTTACGGCTAAGCTTGACAGGGACATAACACCGGTCGGCGTGTTTGTCGATGAAGAGCCGCAGAGGGTGGCTCAGCTTGTAAGCGGAGGCGCGATAAGAGTGATACAGCTTCACGGACATGAGGATGAAGCGTATCTTGAGCGGATAAGAGGCATGACGGATGCACCTGTCATCAAGGCCTTTAAGATAAGAAGCAGACAGGATATAGAGCTTGCGAACTCATATCCGGCGGATTTTATCCTGCTTGACAATGGCTGCGGCACAGGACAGACCTTCGACTGGCAGCTCATTTTGGGGATGAAAAGACCATTTTTCCTTGCAGGGGGCCTGAACATTGACAATGTATCCGATGCGATAGAAAAATATAAGCCCTACGCAGTCGACATCAGCTCCGGCGTGGAGACGGATGGCTATAAGGATTACGGTAAAATGCAGCAGTTCGTGGAGAAATGCAGATGACACAATACACAGACATAATGATTTTTGCAATTACATTATAATATTTCAATAGATAAGGAGAACACACATGGCAGATTCACATGACAGCTTCTACACAGGAAGTACAGGAAACGGAAGGTTCGGGCAGCACGGCGGCCAGTACATTCCGGAAACACTTATGAATGCGGTTATAGAGCTTGAGAAGGCATACAATCACTATAAGGATGACCCTGAATTTAACAAGGAGTTGAACACACTTTTAAATGAGTATGCGAACCGCCCAAGCCGCCTTTATTTTGCAAAGAAGATGACCGAGGACTTAGGTGGGGCGAAGATTTATCTTAAGAGGGAGGATTTAAACCATACCGGGGCACATAAGATCAACAATGTGCTTGGACAGGCGCTTCTTGCAAAAAAGATGGGAAAGACAAGGCTCATCGCTGAGACAGGAGCAGGCCAGCATGGAGTTGCGACTGCGACGGCAGCAGCACTCATGGGCATGGAATGCGTTGTGTTCATGGGCGAGGAGGACACCAAAAGACAGGCGCTCAATGTATACAGAATGAGGCTTTTAGGCGCTGAGGTCATCCCGGTAAAGTCCGGAACGGCTACACTCAAGGACGCAGTATCAGAGGCTATGCGTGAGTGGACGAACAGAATAGACGATACGCATTACTGTCTCGGTTCGGTTATGGGACCTCATCCGTTCCCTACGATTGTCCGCGATTTCCAGGCGGTCATATCAAAGGAAATCAAGGAGCAGCTCATGGAGAAGGAGGGCAGGCTTCCGGATGCGGTTATAGCCTGTGTCGGCGGCGGCTCCAACGCAATCGGGACATTTTACAATTTTATAAATAACAAGAACGTGAGGCTTATAGGCTGTGAGGCAGCAGGAAGAGGAATCGACACCTTCGAGACAGCGGCGACGGTAAATACCGGAAGGGAAGGCATTTTCCACGGAATGAAGTCATATTTCTGCCAGGACAAATATGGACAGATTGCCCCGGTTTACTCTATTTCAGCCGGGCTTGACTATCCTGGAATAGGACCTGAGCACGCATATCTTCACGATATAGGAAGGGCGGAGTACGTTCCTGTCACGGATGACGAGGCGGTCGACGCGTTCGAGTATCTGTCTAAAATGGAGGGAATCATCCCTGCAATCGAGTCGGCACATGCGGTTGCCTACGCTAAGAAGCTTGCACCGACAATGGATAAGAACCAGATAATAGTCATAACGATTTCAGGCAGAGGAGACAAGGACTGTGCGGCAATTGCACGCTACAGAGGGGAGGATATCAATGAGTAGATTAAAGGAAGCATTTAAGGACGGCAAGGCATTTATACCATTTATAACCTGCGGGGATCCCGACCTTGAAACCACGGCGGCGATAGTTAAACAGATGTGCGCAAACGGAGCGGACATAATAGAGCTTGGAATACCTTTTTCAGACCCTACGGCTGAGGGACAGGTCATTCAGGAGGCTAATATACGCGCGCTTGCGGGCGGAGTGACCACCGACAAGATTTTTGATTTCGTGAGGGAGATAAGGAAGGAAGTGAGCACACCTATGGTGTTTATGACCTATGCAAATGTTGTATTTTCCTACGGCAGTGAGAAATTTATCTCCATCTGTAAGGAAATCGGAATCGACGGACTTATCCTGCCTGATACCCCATACGATGAGAAAAATGAGTTCCTTCCTATCTGTAAAAAATATGATGTAGACCTCATTTCACTCATAGCGCCTACATCGCATGAACGTGCGGCGATGATTGCGCGCGAGGCGGACGGATTCATTTACCTTGTGTCATCGCTTGGCGTCACAGGCGTGCGCTCTAAGATTACAACAAATATCGGCGAGATTGTCGATATGATTAAGAAAAACACGGACATACCGTGCGCGGTAGGCTTCGGAATATCCACACCTGAGCAGGCGGTGCAGATGGCGGCAGTCTCCGACGGAGTAATAGTCGGAAGCGCCATAGTAAAGCTTGCAGCCCGGTACGGAAAGGACGCACCGAGGTACATTGGTGAGTACGTAAGGAGCATGAAGGAAGCGATAGGCTAGTGGGACACATGGTGTCAGACCCCTGTCCCAGCTTTTGGGACAGGGGTCTGACACCAGTGTCCCATTTTGTAACAATAGCGAAATATCCGTAACAATCCTGTAACTAAAATTAATATTTTTGTAACCAAATGTAAGGATTTTGTAACCACTGATGTGCAGTTAAGTGCTAACATAGTGTGCATAGAGGTGAGTTTTACAAATATACATAAGACATACGTGGGAGGTTACAAAATGGTGAAAAAAACAACATTGGCACTTGGTGCGCTGGCAGTGACAGTCCTTATGACTGCGTGCGGAAGGGCAGACGGAAGCGGGAATACGGCGGCGCAGGAACCGACGGAGAGCATTATGCAGACCGATATTGTACAGTCCGGGACGGAAAATGGCAGTAGTGGGACAACAGAAATTACAGGAAACACACAAAACTCAACCGGTGAAGCGGCAAGCGAAGCTCCCGGCAGGATACCGGATAAGCCGTCGGAGGAGCTTACCTGCCCGCTGATTGGCGGTCAGTACGGACAGGACATAGAACACAGCGCGGACTACAGATATAATGAGAATACCAACAGTTGGGATGAGATATACACTGTCGGCGATGTGAGCCTTGTGTACAGCGTGGCAGAAAATAAGCTCACTATTGAGTATGATGGCAGGACAGATGAGGTTGCGTGGGCGATACAGCATTTTGGCGGCGGAGTCGGAATGAGCATAGGGCTTGTCGATATGACATGGGACGGCAGTGAGGAGCTTATTTTAGAGGCGCATGACAGGGAGCTTGGATTGTACTTTGTGTATGATTTGAAAAATGAAAAGGATTTGTCGTCATATTACTGCACAGATGCGTCAAATATTTTCAGTGCGTATCTGAAGGAGGAGTATGCCGCGCAGCTTAAGAAGGAGGTCAACGAAGGCTTTACCGCTATCGGAAAGGACGGTATATTTTCTGATGTGAACGGCGATGAAAAATTAGTTTATTTCGGTCTCAGAAGCAATGCCGATAGTGTTGAAATGTTCGAGAATGTGGTCACGGAAAAGAGACTGTGCTATCACTGGTACAGTCAGGACGCGGAGGGAACATACTGGAATGTTGATTTTGATTTCAGCTTTGATGAGAGTGGATGTCATATAGGAAACATACTCACAGTTAACAGGGAAGTCATAAATATCGTGCCGGAACCGGTAAAGCAGGCTCTTGCAGGCACGAAAGAGGTTATATATAGGGGAGAAACCTTAGAGAATGTGGATGCCATGGATGACATGCAGTATGAGCAGACCGGAAGGAGAATACAGGTGGAGAGCTTCAGCGTGCTTGACTTTGATGGGGATGGTCTTAACGAAGTGGCAGTCATCGCTGAGAAGTGCTACATATTCCATACAGACGGCGATAAGGTCTATGTGTATGATATCAATTACAGAGCATTTTTAGACCTAAAGACGGATGCTACATGGAATGGCTCCGGCGGTGCCTCGAACTGGTATTATGTGGAATTTACAGGCTTTACAGACACGGAAATGCTCTACAATACCTATCTTCATATATATGAGGATACATACTGGGACGGAGATTATTACTCCGGGAACGCCAAGCAGCTCACCAAGGAGGAGGCGGATGCAATCATATCATCAGGCTCCGATGTGATGGCTAAGAGGTATAAATATTCGAGAAATTATTTCAAGCAGTGAATCGCTGGGACAGGGGTCTGACACCAGTGTCCCAACCGGAAGCCAGGAAACATCGGAAGCCGGAAACCAGCCGTGGGACACTGGTGTCAGACCCCTGTCCCAGCCAGCCACAAAAATGAAACCGAAAACCCGGTTTCATTTTTGTGGTTTTTACATAGATTTTACATTTATTACATATAACCATGATAGCTGATTACGCAGATTTTACTTATACTAATCTGGGACAGGGACCTGACCCCTGTCCCAGATTTCTTTTACGCGGATTTTACATTCGGATGATTGGGGATTTTACACAGGGGTAGTAGACTGCTGATTGTAAACGAGAGGTGAAGCAATGATACGCACAGCTTACACAGCTTCGTTTATGAAAAAGAAAAGAAAAAAGTGTGAAAAAGAATGTAAGCCGTGTTGCGGCTGGAAAGAGGCAGAGAAATGAGAAAGAATTTATTTAGGAAGTGTGCAGCAATGGTTGCATGTGCTGCTATGTCGATGATGATGGTTACAGGCTGTAACAGCAATACAGCAGGAAATAATGCAACAGACGGAACAACAACAGGTTCAAATGCAGCATCAACACAGCAGACAGAGCATGAGACAACAAAAACTGCTGAAGCAGATAAGAAGCTTTCCGGTACAATCTCACTTGCAGGTTCAACATCAATGCAGAAGCTTGCGGATGCACTTGCAGAGACCTTCATGGAGGCTAACAGCGGCGTGACAGTTACGGTTGAATATTCAGGTTCATCGGCAGGTATCGAGTCACTTCTTAACGGAAGCTGCGATATAGGGGATGCTTCAAGAAACTTAAAGGACAGCGAGAAGTCCGGCGGAGCTGTTGAGAACATCGTGGCAATCGATGGTATAGCCGTTATCGTTGACAAGAATAATACTGTTGCAGGTCTTACAAAGCAGCAGCTCTCAGACATTTATACAGGTGCTGTAACCAACTGGAGCGAGGTTGGCGGAAGCGATACACCGATTGTTGTTGTAGGTCGTGAGGCAGGTTCAGGTACAAGAGGAGCATTCGAGGAAATCTTAAAGGTTGAGGATGCATGTAAGTACGCTGTAGAGTGCGATTCAACAGGTGCAGCTATGGCTAAGGTTGCTTCGACAGAGGGCGCAATCGGTTATGTATCACTTGATGTACTTGATGATTCTGTAAATGCACTTAACCTTGATGATGTAGCTCCTACATCGGACAACATTGTTGCAGGTACATATTTCCTTTGCAGACCGTTTGTTATGGCTACCAAGGGTGAGATAAGCGGGCAGAATGAGCTCGTTCAGGCATTCTTCGATTTCCTCAAGTCCGATGAAGGAAAGGCAGTAGTAAAGGCAGTCGGACTTATCACAGTAGACTAATAGAAATATTGGAAAATACATAAGAACGCTTCTACTTAAAAAGGTTATCACAAAAAGCAGTTAAAAAGCCTTCGTTGTAATAACCTGAAATTAAAAAAATTTTGGCGGCATGAGTGTGGTGCTAAGCATTACACCTTTGCCGCTAAGTGTCTATTTCTTATGTGGTATATCTGCCATATAGTGGCTGGGAAATGAGGTAAATATGAAAGCTGAAGTGATAAACTGTCCGAATCCGGCGATTGAGATTGCTGCAGAGCCGGCAGCAGGTAAGAAAACAGATAGGGATGTACCGGTAAATACTGATAAAAGAAATGATAAAGCGTTAAGAATAGCTGAAAAAAAGTTTGAAAAGAGCAATTTTCAGAGTGACGCACAGATAAATATTTTTAAAGGGAAGATAACAAAAAATCTCATAGAGGTTATCGCGAAGGTCATCTTCACAATATTTGCCTTTGTGGCTGTGGCGGCGGTAATTTCCATCACGGTATATATGTTCATAAAAGGTCTTCCGGCTCTTGGGGAGGTCGGAATTGCACAAATCCTGTTTGGCACGGTGTGGGCGCCTACAGCGGCGGAGCCGCATTTTGGAATATTGTATGTCATCCTAACCTCGCTTGTGGGTACAGCGATGGCGATAGTTATTGGAGTTCCGATAGGACTTTTGACAGCGGTGTTCCTCGCGGAGGTAGCGCCACAGAAGCTGTCTAAGGTGGTTAAGCCGGCAATCGAACTGCTTGCAGGTATTCCGTCAATTGTCTATGGACTTATAGGAATCATGGTGTTAAATCCTCTTATGTTCAAGCTTGAGAAAATAATATTTGCCGGTAGTACGACACATCAGTTTACGGGTGGCTCGAACCTTATATCAGCGGTTCTGGTGCTCGCGGTGATGATACTTCCGACAGTTATAAATATAAGTGAGTCTTCGCTTCGTGCGGTTCCGAAGCACTACAAGGCGGCTTCGCTAGCGATGGGAGCCACACATATCCAGACTATATTCAAGGTTATTATTCCTGCGGCTAAGTCGGGAATATTGACAGCGATAGTACTTGGAATCGGACGCGCGATAGGTGAGGCAATGGCAATCACGCTGGTTGCCGGAAGTGCCGTGAATGTGCCGCTTTCGTTTAATTCGGTACGTTTCCTCACGACGGCGATAGTCAGTGAGATGGCATATTCGGCGGATACACACAGAAGGGTGCTCTTCACAATCGGACTTGTACTTTTCGTATTTATCATGATTATCAATCTGGTTCTGAACCGTATGATGAAGAAGGGGGAAAAGGCAGATGGCTGATTCAATTCTTGTAAAGAAAAAGCGTTCGTTTGACAATGTGGCATACGCGCTTATATACCTGTCGGCATTGATATCCGTGGGAATCCTTGTCGGAATAATCATCTATGTTACAATAAAAGGCTTAAGCAATGTAAACTGGACTTTTCTCACCACAGAGAGAAGCGCATTGAAAGGAACAACCGGTATTGCTGGAAATATTGTGAACACACTCTACATAGTGGTTGTCACGATAGTCATTGCCACACCTATCGGTGTTGGCTCAGCCATATACCTGAATGAGTATGCCAGGCCGGGAAAGCTTGTAAAGATAATTGAGTTCACAACGGAGACACTTGCGGGAATACCTTCAATCATATTCGGTATGTTCGGTCTGGTGCTCTTCAATCAGGCTTTCCACCTTGGATATTCGCTCCTCACCGGAGCGCTCACACTCACACTCATGGTGCTTCCGCTCATAGCAAGAAACACGCAGGAGGCTCTAAAGACGGTTCCTAAGAGCTACCGCGACGGAGCGCTTGGAATGGGTGCAGGCAAATGGCACATGATAAGAACCATCATCCTGCCCTCGGCAATGCCCGGAATAATCACCGGAATTATTCTTGCGATAGGAAGAATCGTCGGCGAGTCGGCGGCGCTCCTGTTCACTGCGGGTTCAGCCTACAAGCTTCCGAAGAGCCTTATGGCATTCTTCATGAAAATCAGGGAGGCGGGCGGTACTCTCACAATAGAGATGTACTTCCGTATGTCGGACGGAAAATACGGTCAGGCATTCGGAATCGGTCTGGTGCTCCTTGTGGTTGTGCTTGGTATCAATTTTATCGCAAAATGGCTTGCGGCACGATTCGATGTGAACAGGAAAGGATAGGTACATATAAATGGATGAAAAAAAGAATTTACCGGAAAATATTTTGGATATAAAGAAGCTTGATTTGTGGTACGGTGAGAATCATGCACTCAAGAATGTCAATATGGAGATAAAAAGAAACGCAATCACAGCGTTCATCGGACCCTCCGGCTGCGGAAAATCGACATTTTTAAAGACCCTGAACAGGATGAATGACCTTGTGCCGGGAGTGCGTATTGAGGGGCAGGTGCTTCTTGACGGTGTGGATATCTATGACCCGAAGGTTGACACCTCAATGCTCCGGAAAAAAATCGGCATGGTATTCCAGCAGCCTAACCCATTTCCTATGAGCATATATGATAATGTGGCTTACGGACCGAGAATACATGGAATAAAGAATAAAGTCAAGCTTGACCAGATTGTCGAGGAGAGCCTGAAGGGTGCGGCTATATTCGATGAGGTAAAAGACAGACTTAAGAAGTCAGCACTTGGTCTTTCAGGCGGTCAGCAGCAGCGTCTTTGCATCGCGCGTGCACTTGCGGTTTCGCCGGAGGTGCTTCTCATGGATGAGCCGACCAGCGCACTTGACCCTATATCGACACTCAAGGTTGAGGAGCTTATGGAGGAGCTTAAGAAAAAATATACCGTTGTTGTTGTGACACATAACATGCAGCAGGCGGCAAGAGTATCCGATGATACAGCATTTTTCCTCGTAGGAGAGGTGATTGAGAAGGACAGCACGGACAATATATTCTCGCAGCCGAAGGATAAGAGGACGGAGGATTATATTACCGGAAGATTCGGGTGATGATGACACGGACGTTTTAAATTTTTTCTATATTACCGCCGGGCACGTTCTCGCTGCATTTTGCCTCGCAGCGGCACATAAACGGTTGAAATACAGCCGATAAATGCCGGCGGGCAAAAAGCACCCGGCTTGCAATATAGAAAAATTTAAAACTGTTTCGTGAAATGCTCAAATTATCAAATAGATGATTGCTGTACTTAATTCTTAAATTGCGCTATGTTTAAAACAATAGAATGTTAAATATCCAATATTATATATGGGAGGATAGTAAGATGAGAAGCAGATTTGACAAGGAGCTTGCACAGCTTAACAGTGAGCTCATCAATATGGGGACGCTTATTGAGGAAGCTATACAGAATGCGGTTGGTGCGCTTGTGAACCAGAATGTGGAGCAGGCACACAGGGCGGTTGATTTCGATGTGGATGTCGACCAGAAGGAGAAGGACATAGAGAATATATGCTATAAGCTTCTTCTTCACCAGCAGCCGGTGGCAGGTGATTTAAGACTTATCACGGCAGCGCTGAAGATGGTGAGCGATATGGAGAGAATCGGCGATCAGGCAGCGGATATTTCGGAGCTGACGATAGCTATGTCACAGAAGCCTTATATAAAGAACCTTGAGCATATCCGTTCGATGGCAAAAGAGACAATGATAATGGTTATCGACAGCCTTCAGGCGTTTGTCGACAGGGATTTAGACAAGGCGCATGCGGTTATTGAACATGATGATGTTGTCGATGACTTGTTTATGACGGTAAAAAAAGAGATTATAGAGATTATACATAACCGCCCGGATGATGGCGACCAGGCAACAGACCTTCTTATGGTTGCAAAGTATTTTGAAAGAATCGGTGACCATGCGACCAACATCGCAGAGTGGGTAATTTTTTCGATAACCGGTGAGAGGTGAGCAATATAGCTTTAAGTCAAGGGTTCATAAGCTTTAGCATGTATTTGATAAATGCTTTTGGACTTTTGGCTATTGCATTATGCGTTACGGCATGATATATAAAATTTAATAGGGGCAGACGGATTTATGGTTTGTTGTACCTGATGGACGGCACCGTAGGTGAGCTGCTCGCTCGGTTAGAGTGCTGGATGTTGTGTTTGTTATATCTGATGGACGGCACCGTAGGTGAGCTGCTGCCCGGGACAGCGTGAAAATCTTTAATTTTTTTTATGAAATTCTGGCAGACGGGTACTTATACCGTAATTGTAAAAAATAACTAAAAACTTTTATATTTTTCAGTAAAAATTATTTCAGAAAAAAAGGAGGCAGGAATGGATATTTTCAGTGTTTTGAATATGCTTGGAGGACTCGCGCTCTTCCTATATGGCATGAATGCAATGGGGGACGGACTCGCCAAGGTGTCGGGGGGCAGGCTTGAGAGCGTGCTTGAGAAGCTTACAAAGAAAAGAATAATGGCTGTGCTTCTAGGGGCTGCGGTTACTGCTGTAATACAGTCCTCTTCGGCTACCACTGTAATGGTAGTCGGATTTGTCAATTCCGGCATTATGAAGCTGGGTCAGGCGATTGGAATTATTATGGGTGCTAACATTGGTACCACCATCACGTCATGGATACTTGCACTCACGGGAATCCAAAGTGATAATATTTTTGTATCACTGTTGAAGCCAAGTTCGTTTTCGCCCATACTTGCGGTTATAGGCTCGTCCTTCATATTATTTTCCAAGAAGGACAGGAAAAGGGACATAGGAACTATTTTAGTCGGCTTTGCCATACTTATGTTCGGAATGGAGACGATGAGCGCAGCAGTTAAGCCGCTTGCGGATGTTCCACAGTTCACCAATATGTTCACCATGTTCACCAACCCGATACTGGGTATGATAGTCGGAGCGGTGCTCACGGCGGTAATCCAGAGCTCATCGGCTTCCGTCGGTATATTGCAGGCACTCTGTGCAACCGGCGGTGTCACGATGGCGTCGGCAATTCCTATTATAATGGGTCAGAATATCGGTACCTGCGTGACGTCACTCATATCTGCGATGGGAGCGAGCAGGAATGCGAAACGTGCGGCGCTTGTACACTTCTATTTTAATCTTATCGGAACAATTATTTTCATGGTGGTATTTTACACTCTGAATGCATTCTTACACTTTGAAATACTTAATATGACAGCGAACGCATGGCTTATCGCACTTGTCCACTCATGCTTTAACATAGCTGCGACAATCATATTCCTTCCGTTCGGCGATTTCCTTGCAAAGCTTGCCTGTCTCACAATCAAGGATAAGGATGAAGCACAGGAAAAGGCGGAAGCAGGTTCCGTCGAGAAGGATATACAGGTGCTGGACCCTCGTTTCCTTGAGTCCCCTGCGTTCGCAGTACAGCAGTGTAAAAATGTTGCGGTAAAGATGGCTGATGTGGCAAGGGATGGCTTGTTCCTGTCGATGGAGCTTCTTGAAAGCTATGATGAGGATAAGGCACAGAGGGTACTTCATTATGAGGATATCGTTGACAAGTATGAGGATGAGCTTGGAACCTATCTGGTAAAGCTCAATGGAAAAGACCTCACTAAGAAGGACAGCCAGACCGTGTCAATGCTTCTTCATGTGATTGGAGACTTTGAAAGAATATCCGACCACGCCGTGAACATCAAGGAGGCTGCCGAGGAGATGAGAGACAAGAAGCTTCATTTTTCCGAGAAGGCAGCGTCTGAGCTCAATGTCTACACGACTGCGATACACGAGATTGTGAATATGGCATTTGATGCCTTTGCCACGGAGAATGTGGAGGCTGCTGGCAATGTCGAGCCGCTTGAGGAGGTCATGGACTATCTCAAGGCGGAGCTGAAGGACAGACATGTAAGGAGGCTTAGAAAGGGCAAATGTACAATTGAGCTGGGCTTCGTGCTCACCGACCTTATAACCAACTATGAGAGAGTCGCCGACCACTGCTCGAATATTGCAGTCTGTCTGATACAGGTGGTGGGAAATGACGGCTTCGATACACATGAGTATCTTGACAATGTGAAGAGCAAAGACAATGAGGAATTCAGGATTAAGGTACATTGGTATAAGGAGAAGTATGAGCTGCCGTAGGATGGAAAAGTAATGCGGACATTCGCAATCCGCTTTCGCTACTTGCTCATGAACGCAGTCGCTTTGCGAACTGTCAGTGGGAGCTTTTAACTCACACTGACATAAGCATCCATCTTACCAACCGTTTAGTGCTCTACACACTTGAAGCGGGGGATTGCTTATTCTGCGTTCAATTTATTGAAGTACCGGGAATATATGGTAACCTATGCGGTGATAAAAATTGCTTCAGTCTAAAAGTGACAAAAATTCCGGAAAGGGCAGAGAAAACATAGAAAATAAAGGGAAAACAGTGTTTTTCATCAGTCCAAGTGTGACAAAAATTCCGATGAGGGCAGAGAAAGCAAGGAAATTCTTGAAAGACAAGGCTTTTTCTCAGTCCAAAAGTGACAAAAATTCCGACAAGGGCAGAGAAAACATGAAAGAAGGTAAAGAACATGGCATTGATATATATAGTTGAAGATGACGACAACATAAGGGAGATTGAGAGCATAGCCCTCAGCAACAGCGGGCATGATGTGAGCGGGTTTGCATGCGGCAAGGATTTTAAGAAGGAGCTTGCAAAGAGAAAGCCGGACTTGATTTTACTGGATATCATGCTTCCGGATGAGGATGGCATAGAGATATTGAAGCTGTCTCTTATACACATCTGACGCTGCCGACGAAGAGGATAGTGTA
>ENA-OXEY01000341-OXEY01000341.1-human-gut-metagenome-genome-assembly--contig:-NODE-341-length-21123-cov-16.033938_pt1 | contig 21123 bp, 20 predicted proteins | sample MGYA00249365_ERZ652263 | MGnify/ENA primary metagenome ERZ652263 (study PRJEB26925, sample SAMN05826763) | human gut metagenome | biome: ENVO:2100002; feature: ENVO:00000062; material: ENVO:00002003...
ATCTACACTATCCTCTTCGTCGGCAGCGTCAGATGTGTATAAGAGACAGGTCCATGAGGATGAGGTCTGCGTTCCACAGCACCGCCGTGTCGGCAGCCTTGCGGCCGTTCTCGGCCATCTCCAAGACCACTTCCCGCTCAAAGCGGCGCTGGACGAGTTCTGCAAGCGCCTCCCGTTCCAGTTTTTCATCATCCGCGATCAACAGCCGGATCATCGTCCAATTCCTCCTCCAAAAGTTCTACTAAGGGCAGATACATACTGATGGCCGTGCCCCGGCCGGGGTGAGAGCGGATGACCAGCCGCCCCCGTTTGTCCAGAAGCCGCAGACGCGCGGCCACATTGTAGACGCCGATGTGCTCCCAGCGCTCACCGGGCCGGGCCAGCGCGGCTTTCAGCTGGGCCAGCTGCTGGGGCTGGATGCCCACGCCGTTGTCGCAGACGCTGATATAGAGCAGCCCCTTCTCCCGCAGCGGGTTGATGCGGATGCGCACCACGCCGCCCTCTTCCTTGGGCGAGATGCCGTGCTTGAAGGCGTTCTCCACGATGGGCTGCAAGATAAAGGAGGGCACCATCGTCTCCGTCAGGTCGAGGGAGTCGGAGATGCGCCACACCATCTTCACCCGGTCGCCGAAGCGGACGTGATAGATGGAGTAGTATTCGTCCACGATGCGCACCTCCCGGGCCAGCGGCACCTGCTCGTCGTTGCTCATGAGGCTGTAGCGCAGCAGGTGGGACAGCGCTGTGATGAGGGCCTGCGTGCGGTAGGCTTTTTCCTGTCCGGCGGTCTGCAGGATCACGTTTAGGGTGTTGAAGAGGAAGTGGGGGTCGATCTGGCTGCGCAGCTGCTGCAGGCGGCTGCGCTCCATCCGGTTCTGCAGTTCCAGCGCCTCCGTCTTCTGGCGGTGAAGCTCCCGCTCCATCTCGTTCTTCTCCCGCAGGGTAGTCACCTGCTCGGCCATCGAGTGCTTCATGTGATTGAACGCTTCGGTGAGCTGGGCCATCTCGGGCTGATGGGGCACAGGCAGGTCGGGCGAGTCGAACACGCCCCGGGTGACCTCCCGGGAGGCACCGATCAGCTGCTGCACCGGGGTCAGCAGGTGGATGACCGAAAGCGCCATGACGCAGCCCAGCGCGAGGCAGAGGGCCACCACGACGGTCTGTGCCCACTTGACCCGGTCGCTGAGGGCTGACACGGTGGTGTAGGTGCTCTGTGCGTCGGCGATGGCCCTGTTGAGCAGCTGCTGGGTGTATTGACGCAGATAGCCTCCGCAGGGGACGATCTTATTATAGTAGAGCTGGGCAGCCTGCGCGTCCTCGCCGGAGGCCACCGCCTCTTCCAGCTGGCCCACCAGCGCGGTGTAGCTGCCGTAGGTGGTGGAGACGGCGTTGTAGAGCAGATACTGCTCCTCGCTGACGGTGCCAATGTCACCCTGAATGCGCCAAAGCCACGCGTTGGTGACAGAAAAAGCCCGGTTCAGTTCCTCGGTCAGCGCCTTGGCGTCGCCGTACTCCCAGCGGTAGTTCTCCATTGCCGAAAGGCTCTGCTCCACGCCGTTCTGGAAGCGGCTGATGGCGTTGAAGTTGCCCATCTGGTCGTCCAGCTCCCGCAGCACGGTGCCGGACTGGTAAAAGCTCAAGAATATCTGCCCTGCCAACGCCAGAAAAAACGCCGCCAGGCAAAGACTGATCTGCCCCTTCAGGGTCATCCTGCGCCCCACGCATCCGCCCTCCTCACTTGGTATTATTCCACCCGCTCCGGCCTTTCTGCCGCCCGGGCGGAGCCTTGATCCATTTTCTTTTTCGTCCTATTTTAGCACATTTTAGGGCATCTGCGCAATATCATCCTTGATTGTTGGAAAATAATATGGTACTATGACCAAAAAGGAGGATATTTTATGTCTCAGCCGATCTCTGTTTCCGTCCAGATGGACGCTGCATCCTTCCACGATTTCGCCGCCTTCGACCTGCTGCGCCACCGCAAGGCGTGGCACCGCCCTCTGGCCTTCACGGCCATCCTGCTGGCATCTGCCGGGGTCTGCCTCTCGCAGGTGGGGCAGAAAGACGGCGCGGCCCTGCTCACGGTGGTGCTTTCCGTCGTGGCTCTGGGCGTGCCCGCCGTCTACTTCTGGACCTTCTTCCACTCTCTGCGCCTTCAGATCAAAAAGATGGGCCTTCCCCGCCCCTTCTATCGGCTGACGCTGGACGATGCAGGGCTTTCGGTCTGGATGGCAGGCGAGCAGGACAAGCCCGAGCCGACCCGGAGCTATCCGTGGCATGACCTCCACCTCGCCTACCGCACACCGAACGCCATCTATCTCTACGTCCAGCAGACGCAGGCCTACCTGCTCAACGACAGCCTCGACGCCGCATGGAGCCTGCTGCAATCCTCCCTCCCGGCAGAACGCCTGCGCGACCTGCGATAAAACGTAAAAAACCGCCCTTTTCAGGGCGGTTTTTATTGTTTAACCTCTCAGTCTCGCATCCGCTCGACAGCTCCCCTATCGAGGGGAGCCTCTGGCGAAGAGAGAAAGTTTTCCGGAATGCCAAGGCCTCTCCTCGATAGGAGAGGTGGCACGCCGTCAGGCGTGACGGAGAGGTTTACTCCTATAAACAAAAACAGACAGCGCCGTGGAAAGGAGGAGAAAGCGGCGCTGCCTGTGTATGAGAACTCCTAAACATTTGCGGCTGTTAGGAGGTTGTTGGTAGTCTGTCCGCCGCCGTGGCTGTTGCCTCGCATTGGCTGGGGGACAGTGTTTTTTAGGGGCGCAGCACCCGCTGCGGGGGCCTGCGCATGAATCTTGCCTGCATGGCATCGTGGGAAGCTCAAAAGCCGGAGATGGGGGACTCACGTTTCTGTCTTCCCGACTGCACCCTTATTGTACCGGATAAAAATGGAGTTTCTTTGTGGTAGTTTTGAACAATCTGCAAACAAGATGTGGAAAACCGAAAAGCTTTCTGTTCCGCTCTGCTTGACATTCGGCACGGAACGAGGTATTGTTAGTTTTATTGTGCAATATCTCTGGGAACCTTGTTTTTGAGGGAGGGAAGAACTATGACCGATACGGCACAGCAGCAGAAAAAGACCCTGCTCATGACCGAGGGCAGCATCTGGAAGAGCATCCTGCTCTTCTCGGTGCCGCTCATCCTTGGCAACCTGCTCCAGCAGCTCTACAACACCGCCGACTCCGTCATCGTCGGCAACTTTCTGGGCAGCAATGCGCTGGCCGCAGTAGGCTCCAGCGGCTCGCCCATCTACCTGCTCATCGGCTTCAGTCAGGGCGTGGCCGTGGGTGCAGGCGTCGTGGTGAGCCAGTACCTCGGCGCGAAGGACAAAAAGGAGACCCGCATCGCCGTCCACACCTCGCTGGCCATCGCGGCCATCCTCGGCCTCATCCTCACGGTGGGCGGCATCGCGGTCAGCCGAACCCTGCTGGTCTGGATGAACACCCCCGACGAAGTGCTGGGCGATGCCGTCACCTACATGAAGCTCTACTTCGGCGGCGTGCTGTTCAGCGTCATCTATAATATGGCGGCAGGCATCCTCAACGCGGCAGGCAACTCCCGGCGCTCGGTCCTCTACCTTGCCTGTGCCTCCATCACCAACATCATCCTCGACCTCGTGTTCATCGCCGGGCTGAAGATGGGCGTGGCGGGCGCAGCCATCGCCACCGACATCAGCCAGCTCGTCTCCTGCGTGCTGAGCCTCCGCTTCCTGATGATGGTGGACGCGGACTATAAAGTGGAGCTTTCCTCCGTCCGTCCCGAGAAGCGGATGACCTCCCGCATCATCCGCATCGGCCTGCCCACCGGCATCCAGAACATGGTCATCTCCTTCTCGAACGTGCTGGTCCAGTCCAGCGTCAACAGCTACGGTGCCGCCGCCATGGCGGGCTTTGCCGCCTACATGAAGATCGACGGCTTCAACATCCTTCCCGTCACCAGCTTCAGCATGGCGGCCACCACCTTCGTGGGCCAGAACTACGGTGCCGGCAACCTCAAGCGGGTGAAGAAGGGCACATGGGTCACGCTGGCCATGGGCGTGCTCTACACCCTCTGCACCGGTGCCCTGCTGCTGGCGTTCCAAAACCCCATCATGCACCTGTTCACCTCCGACGAAACGGTGGTCTCCTTCGGGTGCATCGCCATGCACTATTTCTGCCCCTTCTACTTCCTGCTGTCCATCCTCCACGGCATGGCAGGTGCCGTGCGCGGCACGGGCCGCAGCGTCCCCCCGATGGTGGTGCTGCTGGTCTCGCTGTGCCTGTTCCGGGTGGTATGGATCCAGTTCGTCCTTCCCTTCTTTTCGGGCATCGAGGGCGTGTTCGTCCTCTACCCGGTGTCGTGGGCACTGGGCGCGGTGCTGATGGTCCTCTACGCATGGAAAGGCAGCTGGATGACCTACGACCATTCCTGACCGGCATCACCTTCCATTCTATTTTTCCATTCGTCTTTTGGGGCCGTCTGTGGTATCCTTTATAGGCAGAAAAAACACAGATCTCATATCGCAGGAGGACTCATGCAAGCAGTGAAACAGGCAGTTAAAACAGAAACCGCACAGCAGCGCCCCGCCGGTGCACAGATGGCCCTGCGGATCCTTCTTTCTTTCATCAAGATCGGCGCCTTCACCTTCGGCAGCGGATGGAGCATCGTTGCCCAGATGGAGCAGGAATTCGTGGACAAGCGGGGCTGGATGACCAAGAGCGACCTGCTGGAACTCATCGCCGTGGGCAAGAGCCTGCCCGGCATCATGGTGGTGAACATCACCATGCTCTTCGGCTACCAGATGGCCGGGGCTTTGGGCGGTGTCTGCGCAGCCGTAGGCCTGTGCATCCCTGCCGTCATCACCCTCACCGTCGTGACGGCCATCTACGATGCCATCAAGGACAACTACTGGGTCTGGTCGGCCCTCCGGGGCGTCCAGTGCGCCGTGGCCCCCATCATCGGCGGCGCGGCCATCTCCCTCGGCAAAGACGCCCTGCGCAGCGCGGCGGCCATCATGATCTGCGCGGCGGCCTTCGTGCTCTGCTATTTTACATCCATCAGCAACCTGACGCTGGTGATCGCCGGTGTGGTCATCGCACTGGTCTGGATGGGGGTGAGCGAACATGGCCGCAGCTGAGACTCTCATCCAGCTCTTTATCGCCTTCGCAAAGATCGGCTTCACCAGCTTCGGCGGCACCTCCATGATCCCCCTCATTATGGATGAGATGTCCTCCCATGGCTGGATGACCGACGCCGACCTGACGAACCTCATCGCCATCGCTGAGATGACCCCCGGCTCGCTGGGCGTCAACGCCGCCACCTTTGCAGGCACAAAGACAGCCGGGATGCTGGGCGGCATCTTTGCCGTGCTGGGCGTCCTCAGCCCCACCCTGACCCTGACCCTGCTGGCGGCAGTCTTCTTCCAGAAATTCCGCACCAGCAAGGTCATGAGCTACATCATGCGCATCGTCAAGCCCATCTGCATCGGCATGGTGCTGGGCGTGCTGGTGGGCCTGTGCCGCCAGTCCTACCTCACCGAGGCAGGCGGCATCAGCCTGTCGGGCCTCTTCATCGGCATCCTCTGCTTCGTCCTGCTTCAGAAATTCAAGCTCAGTGTGCCGAAGGTCATCGGCATCGCGGCTGCGCTGGGGCTGGTGTGCTTCGGGGTGTTCTGACTCCAACCTCTCAGTCTCGCTTCGCTCGACAGCTCCCCTACCGAGGGGAGGCGGCATCGCGTCAGCGATGACGGAGAGGTTTATTTTTTTATCGCCAGCGGCGACGGTCTTATGCTCACCTCGCCGTGGCAGAGGGCCTCGGTGCGGCCTGCCTCCCGCTCCACGATGAGCCGCCCGGCGTCGTCGATGGCCACCGCCCTTGCAGCGTAGCTCTCGCCGCCGGCGCAGACCGTCACCCAGTGGCCGGGCACAAAGCACCGGGCGCGGTACTCGTCCAGACAGTCGAAGTCCGGGCAGAGGGCCAGCAGCTGGCGGGCGATCTCTCCCGCCAGCGCAGCCCGGCTCACCGGCGCAGGCCCGCCGGGGTAGAGGCTGCCCGCGATGGGCCGCAGCTCCTCGGGCCAGTCCTCCGGGCGGGAGGTGAGGTTGAGGCCAATACCCGCCACCAGCCATTCCAGCTGACCGCTCTCAAGGTCGGCCCCGGCCTCGGTCAGGATGCCGCAGACCTTTTTGCCGTTGTAGTAAAGGTCGTTGACCCACTTGATGCCCAGCTCCAGCCCGCAGAGCTTCTTCACGGCCCGGCAGACAGCCACCGCCGCGCTGACGGTGACGGCCTGCGCCTCGGTCATGGGCAGGCTGGGCCGCAGCACCAGCGAGAGATAGACCCCCTTTCCCGCCGGGCTTTCAAACCGCCGCCCCAGCCGTCCCCGGCCCGCCGTCTGCTGGCCGGCAAGCACCATCGTGCCATGAGGCGCACCCTCAAGGGCCAGCGTCTTGGCGGTGCGGTTGGAGCTTTCCAGCGTGTCGTAGAGGAAGATGGGCGCGTCATACTCCCCCACCGCCTCGGCACAGAAGGGGTCGCCCCCCGCCAGCCGATAGCCCCGCCGGGGGGCAGCTTCCAGCGCATAGCCCTGCGCCGCCAGCGCGGCGGCGGCCTTGTGGACGGCGGCGCGGCTCACGCCCAGCTGCCGGGCCAGCTGCTGGCCCGAGATGCACTCGCCCTGCGCGGCGGAAAGGGCCGCCAAGAGGGCCTGTTTTGTGGCAGAGGCCATCGGATCTCCTCCTTTTTGGTGTGTAATAAGAGCATTCTACCACATTTTCAAAAATTTTCCCACGATTTTGCAGGTTTTCGCCCCGCTGTCTCGTATGGATAGACAGAGCGCTTGAAACGCGGGGCAGAAAGGAGGCGGAGCGCAGCCCTTGAACACACTGGAATTTGACCGGCTGGTGCAGAAGTACCAGTCCCTCGTCTACACCATCTGCCACCAGCTGGTGCCGGACGAGGGCGATGTGCAGGACCTGACGCAGGAGACCTTCCTCGCCGCGTGGCGGAACATGAGCCGCTGTCCTGTCGGGTACGAGAAGCAGTGGCTGGCCCGCATCGCCTCCAACAAAGCGAAGGACTACCTGCGCAGCGCATGGGCCCGCCGGATGAACACCCCCGGCGACGCTGTCCTTGCGCTGGAGGGCGCACCGCCCGGCAGCGAGCCGGAAACGCAGCTGCTGGAGGCGCTGGGCGAGGAAGAGCTGACCCAGCGCATCCTCGACCTGCGGGAACCCTATAAGACGCCCTGCCGCCTCGTGCTGCTGGAGCAGCACACCGCCGCCGAAGCCGCCCGGCTCTGCGGCAGGCCCCAGAAAACCGTGGAGGCGCAGGTCTACCGGGCCAAAAAGATGCTGGCCGCGCAGCTGAGCGCAGCCGGAAAGGAGGGCATTTAAATGGAATCGTTCCGGAAAGACGGCTGTCTGAGCGACGAAGGGCTGCACGCCCTCATCGCCGGACAGCTGGATGAGCTGGGGCGGCTGGAAGCCGCCGAACATCTCGCCTACTGTGACAAATGCACCGACCGCTACACTGCACTGCTGACTGCGGACGCTCTCTCCGACCCGCCCCGCAGCGTCCGCCGGACGGTGATGGGCACCATCTGGGTGCGGCTGATGCAGAGCACCTGCGGCCGGGCTGCGGTGGCGGGCGTCGCCGCTGTGCTGGCACTGACCATCTGGCGCACCGGTGCGCTGACCTTCGTCACCGACCACAGCCGCGACCTGCAGGCCCTCCTGCCCGCCGTTCAGGTCACTCTGCCGGAAAAGCAGCCCCCGAAGCTCCTGCCGGAGAAGCTGGGCAAGCCGGTGGACTCCCGCCCCGGAGAGAACTTCTACACCCGCGTTTCCTCTGCGCTGGAAAGCCTGCTGAACGCGGCTGAAAACATCAAGTAAGGAGACCGTTATGCTGAAAAATGGATTTTTGACCTTCTGCTGCGCCTTTGTCCCCGGCGCAGGCCAGATGTATCAGGGCTATATGAAGCGGGGCCTCTCCCTCATCCTTACAGCCTGCTGCATCGGGATGGTGATCTCATTGCTCAACCCGGTACTGCTCCTGCTTGTGGTGGTGTGGATGTACAGCTTCTTTGACACCTTCAACCTCCGGGCGCAGATCCTCGCGGACACCGCGCCGGAGGACGACTACCTCATCCACTTCGACCCCCGCGACAGACGGCTGGCCCGGGCTCTGCTGGACAGCCACAAGCTGGTGGGCTGGGCGCTCATCGCCTTCGGTGCCCTCATCGCCTACCAGAGCCTCATCATGAACATTCTCGGCGACCTCGTCTACCGCTGGGGCCACTCCTCCCCCGTTTTCCGCGCCCTCTATCTCGTCATGGCCAGCCTGCCGGATGTGGTGGTCTGTGTGGTCCTCATCGTCTGCGGTATCTGGCTGGTGAAAGGCCCCCATCCGGCCAAAAAGCCGGATGCTTCCAAGGATGTCCCCGAGGATGCCGATTTCTGCGAGTATCACGCCGACGAGGCCGACCCTCCAGAAAAAGCCCCGCTGCGCTCCTTCCCGGTCGTGAACGAAAATGAGGTGACGGATGATGGAACAGAACACGACGAATAAGCCCCTGCGCCGGGTGGGCACCCTGACGCTGGGCGTCTGCCTCATCGCGGCGGGCGTGCTCTTCCTGCTGGCCCGCTTCCTGCCCGGCCTGCCGTGGCTGGTCATCTGGCAGGTACTTCCGGCGGCGGGACTCATCCTGCTGGGGTGTGAGGTGCTCTACTACTCGGCCCGGCCCGGCGCGTGCCGGTGCGACTTCGGCTCGGTGGTGCTCTGCCTGCTGCTGATGGGCGGGTGTTTCGGCATCTCGACCCTCATGCTGCTGGCCCAGATGCTGGGCCGCGGCTACACGATCCACCTGTGAATCCAAGAAAGCCTGTGCAGCTCTCCCGCCCCGGGAGGGTCTGCACAGGCTTTTTTCGTTTGAAGAGAGGGGCTTACTGCACGCCGGTCAGCTCAGCCAGCTTGTGGTAGATCTCGGTGTTGTCAAAAACGCCGCGGAACTTCTCCGCGCCGACGCCCAGCGCATAGATGTTGACGGAAGCGCCGGTGTGGGCATAGGTGGTGTGGTCCATGCCGGACTTGTGGTTGATGGTGTGGCAGACGGCCATGCTGAAGGGGATGTAGGTGCCGTACAGCTCATAATCCTGCTGGCTCATCTCCTGCTGGGAGGAAGAACCGACGGCCAGCGTCCGCTCGTAGGCCTTGCGCAGGTTCTCCACCTCGTAGTCGGTCAGCAGCAGCTTGCCTGCCTTGGCGGCATCGGGGTCGGTGGGCAGGGTCAGGCCGAAGTTGGCCTTCACGTCGGCCATTGCAGCCTCAAAGGGGGTCTTGTTGGCGATGTAGCCCTTGACGTAGGTGGAGTCGAACTTGGCGTAGGACATCTTCTGGTGGGTGAGGTTGGTCAGGAAGGTGTCGTAGTTGGTGGTCTTGTAGCCGATGGCCATGCCGCCGGTCTCGTGGTCGGCGGTGACGAGGATAAGGGTATCGTTGGGGTGGGCGTTGTAGAAGTCCACCGCAGTCTGCACGGCGTTGCTCATCTCGAGGACGTCATGGATGGAGGCGGCAGCATCGTTGGCGTGGCAGGCCCAGTCGATCTTGCCGGACTCGGTCATCAGGAAGAAGCCCTTCTTGTTGTCCAGCAGCTCGATGCCCTTCTTGACGTAGTCGGTCAGCTGCCACTCGCCTGCGGCGGCATCCATGGAGTAGTTCATGGCCTTGCCGTCGGCCAGTGCCTCCGCGATGATGAGGGTCTTGCCTGCACCGGCCTTGAGGGCGGCGGCGTCTGCCTGACGGGTGACGACGTTGTAGCCGTTCTGGGCAGCGATCTCGTGGTTGTTGGGGCCGGTGCCGTCGCCGTTCACCTTCTGGAACTCACCGCCTGCGAAGTATTCAAAGCCGGAGGCGGCCAGCTCTTTGCCGATGGCGTAGTAATTCTTGCGGGTCTTCTGGTGTGCGTAGAAGGCAGCAGGGGTGGCGTGGTCGATGTTGACGGAGGAGACGACACCCACCTTGTAGTTCTTCTGGGCATGGAGCTTCTCGGCGATGGTCTCATAGGGCACATCGCGGGTCCAGGGACACATATTGATGACGCCGCTCTCGGTCTTATGGCCGGTGGCGATGGAGGTAGCAGTGGAAGCGGAGTCGGGGCAGAAGGAGGTGCTGTCATAGGTGGTCACGCTGCCCACCTCGGGAAACTGGGTGAAGCTCAGCTCGCCTTCAGTGACGGCACCGTTGTTCTCCACCGTGCCCTTGTAGAAGCGGGCAGACTGGATCTGGGCCGTGCCCATGCCGTCGCCGATGAAGAGGAAGACATACTTGGGCTTGCCGCCGAAGATGCCCAGCAGGCCGTTCTCCTCCTCTGCTGCCTTGTCCACGTTGGGTGCAGCGGCATGGGCGGCTGCGGGAGCAGCGGCCAGCATACCGGCGGCAGACGCAAAAGCACCAGCCTTCAAAAAGCTGCGGCGGGACATTTTATTCTCTTTCATACCTGAAAGTCCTCTCTTTCCATGAGCCTCACAGGCTCGCTCTCTCTTTTTTGATCCTTGGGAACGGCCTTATTTTACCGCCCACGCCCCCGGCCCGAAACCATGTCGGCGCAAAATCGGTGTAAAACCCCGGCGGCGGCTGAGGACTTTGTGTAAAAAAGAGGACTGTCCGGAGCAAAAAGCGCCCCTCCGCTTTACCGGAGAGGCGCTTTTGTATATCACAGGTCAATTATGCGTTGAACTTTTCCTCGTTCAGCAGGCCCTCGCTCTTGGCCACACAGATACTGGCGACTGCGTCGCCCACCACGTTCAGGGAGGTGACGAGCATCTCGATGGGGCGGTTGATGGCAAGGATGAGGGAGTAGGCCAGCAGGGCGCTGTCGTTGACGAAGCCCGCGCCGGACAGGATGGTAAAGAGGATGACGGCACCTGCGCCGGGAGCGGCAGGGGTGCCCACCGAGGCCAGCAGAGCCAGCAGGGCCACCACGACCAGCTGGGCGGGCGTGACGGTGTATCCGGCGCAGCCCGCGATAAAGACGGTGGCGACCACCTGCATGATGGCAGTGCCATCCATGTTGATGGTCATGCCCAGCGGCAGGACGAAGGAGGCGATGGACTCATCGACGCCGAAGTCCTCGGTGCAGACCTTGATGTTCAGGGGAAGGGTCGCCGCGCTGGAGGAGGTGGAGAAGCCAAAAACGGCCACATTGGCGATCTTCTTGATGAAGGTGATGGGGTTCTGCTTCGCGCCCAGCGCCACCACCAAAGGGTAGGCCACCAGCAGGAAAACCAAGAGCAGAGCCACCGTGACTACCACGTACACCAGCGCAGGCTTGAGGTAGTCGATGCCGTAGATGGCGAAGGTGCGGGTCAGCAGCACGAAGACAGCGAAGGGGGCGAAGGTCGTGACCACGAAGTTGAGGAAGACCACCACCACATCGTTCACCTCGCCCAGCAGGCGGCGGAGGGTGGCCGTGCGGCTCTCACCCAGCACATTCATGCTCAGGCCCACGGCCACGGCGAGGAAGACGGAGGAGAGCACCGCGTTGTTGCTGCCGAACGCCGTGACGATGTTGGAGGGGATGACGTTCAGCACCACGTTCAGGGGGTTGGAGCCGGTGGAGCCGGCGGCCTCGGTCAGGCCCTCGATGTGGGTGTTGAACAGGCCCATGGAATAGGTGACATAGCCCACGCAGCCGGCCAGTGCCAGCGCCATAAAGGAGCACAGCAGGAACCAGAAGAGGGTCTTGGCCGAGATGCGGCCCATGGTGCGGGTGTCGGCGATGCTGCCGATGGCCAGCGCGATGGAGGTGAACACCATCGGGATGATGACCAGCTGCAATGCCTTGATGAAGAGCTGGCCAATGATATAGAACAGGCCCAGTGCACGTTCTGCGCCCTCGGTGGTGATGTCCTGAAAGAGCAGGTCGTTGATGGTCTGCCAGATGCCGCTGTTGCCGGAAGCAACGAGCTTCTCACGCAGCATCATAAAGGCAAAGCCTGCCGCAAGGCCGCAGACCAGAGACACTGCCATCTTTTTCGCTAGGAGCGAGCCGCTGTTTTTATTTTTTCCCATACGATTTTCCTCACTTTTTTCCGTTTCCCAGTGTGTTTCGGTCGCATTCGGCCTATCTTACCACGATACCCTGTTGGATGCAAGGGAAAAATCGTCTTTTCAGGCGATTTTTTCGGAAAAGTATGACGTATGAAAAATCGGTGTAAAAATTACGTTCAGGATAAAGAAAACCTCTCCGTCACGCCGTAGGCGTGACGGAGAGGTTGTTTCTTATGTAAGGTCTTCCCCCAGCTCCACGGCCTCCAGCACCCGGATGCCTTCGGCCTCGAAAGCGGCCCGCAGGGCCTCGGCAAAGCCGGGGCGGGGCACCTTGTTCTTGATGCAGAGGGTGATGACCCCGTGCAGGCTGGTGGCTTCCAGACCGATGGATGCGCCGTCCGCGGGCACCCACGTCTGGAAATCCTCGATGTACCGGGTCAGCTCCGGGCTGGACGGCCTGAAGGGGTCGCCCAGATAGCTCACCCAGAAGTCCGCCGGAAAGCCGCTGATGTATTCGCCCATCTGGAAGATGCGCTTCTTGATGCTGAGGCTGGCCTTCTGCTGGTAGACCCGGTAGACCCAGCCCATCTGCTCGGCGATGCGGAAAATTTTCTTCTCCGGGGCGAGGTTCGCCTTCAGGTCCGCGTCCACGCCCACGGCCACTTCGGCCAGCGGGGCATCTGCTGTCAGCGGGAGCCTGCGCTGGAAGGAGGCCACGCAGTTGTAGAGGGCGTTCGGCGCACCCAGCGCGTCGCGGGCGTCCGTCGAGTAGCTGTAGAGCACCTCGTCCTTGTCCAGATACGCCCGCACCGCCTTACAGAGCAGAGCCGTAAGGGTGCTGAAGGGCTTGACGCCGCAGCGGAGGGCGGCGTCCACAAGCCCCGCCTTTTCCAGCCGGACACGGCAGCAGGTGGGCGTCTCTTCAAAGGTCTGCACCACGGGGCGCTGCATATCGTTGGCCACCTGACTCTCGGGGTACTTGGCCAAGATGTCCTCGATGTCGTAGGGCGGGTCGGTCACGAGGGCACGGCCCTCAAAGGCCGTGCCGTACCGCAGGTTGCAGTAGAACTGCAGCACCATCGTCATAAAGGGTGCTATGCCCCGGCCATCGGCCAGAAAGTGGAACCAGTCAAAGCAGACGACTTTCCCCTCATAGCTCAGGGCAACAGTAAAGCCGTTCTCGTCCGGAAATTCGGGCTTTGCACTGCCCTGCCGCACCGGGCAGGGGGCGTCCGACGGTTCGAGGTGGAGCAGCTTTTTCTCCCACACCGGCTTCTGGAAATAGTAGGGTGCCTTTGCCCGGGCCGCATCCAGAGCCTGCTGCAAAAGCGCACCGTCCACGGCGTCTTTCAGCGTGACCTGATAGCGGCAGTTGACCATGTTTTCGCGGTAGTAGTAGACGATGCCCTGAAAAACGGAGCGCTGTTCGGCATCCATCCCTTATTCCCCCGCATGCGCAGCCAGATAGTCGGCCAGATCGCTGACGGTGACGAAGTTGCGCAGCTCCTTTTCGGGGATGCGCAGGCCGAAGGTCTCCTCAAGGTCAGCCACGACGGTCAGGATCTCCATGGACGACAGGTCGAGGTCGTCCATCAGGACGCTGTTCTCGTTCACATCATCGGGGGAAATTTCTGCAACATCTTCCAGAATTGCAAGGATCTGGGACACGATCTCGGTTCTTTCCATAGTTTGAATCTTCCTTTCGTAGTTCCATTAAAGGCGGCTGCGGCTCTTTTCCAGTATTCCGCAGCCTGCCCGGTTTATTCTTACTTGCGCAGCAGCTTGCCGGTGCCGGTGCGGGGCAGAGGCTCAGTGCTGAACTCCACGGCGCTCATCCGCTTGTAGAGCGGCAGGGTGCGGTTGGTCTCGGTGATGAAGTCGCGGACGGCCTGCTGGTCGGCCCCGCCGCAGTAGATGACGGCACAGATCTTCTTGCCCTTCTCCCTGACGATGCATTCCTTGACGGCCTCGCACTTGGACAGCAGATTTTCCAGTTCTTCGGGGCTGACGTTCTCACCGTTGTCGAGGATGATGATATTCTTCTTGCGTCCGGTGATGTAATAGAAGCCGTCCTCATCCACACGGGCCAGGTCTCCGGTGTGGAACCAGCCGTCGGCGTCGAGGACTTCTGCGGTGGCCTCGGGGTCCTTGTAATAACCCAGCATGACGCAGCCGCCGCGGATGCAAATTTCGCCCGTCTCGTCCAGCTTGTACTCGGCGTGGTCGTCGGGCTTGCCCGCGGCGCGGATGTGCTTTTCGTCCTGCTCGTAGTTGATGATGCCGTCGCCGCAGGTCTCGGTCATGCCGTACACCTGAGTGATCATCATACCCTGCTGTGCCAGCTCGGCCAGCATGGCGCCGTCAAACATGGCAGAGGAGCCGCAGGGGTTCCAGATGCCGTTCAGGCGGGCGCGGCGGCCCCGCTTGACGTCTTTGTAGATGGCCTCCATCAGCATGGGAGCCACAGCGATGGCATCGCTGTGCATCAGGCCGAGGTCGCGATAGAAGTCGCGGATGTCGGCGGAGAGGTTCAGCGCCCAGCCCTTGCAGGCCCAAACGAAGAGGCAGATGAACGTACCCAGATGGAACAGGGGCAGGATGGCGAAGTTGCTCAGGACGTCGTTTTTGTCCTCGGGCATATGCTCGTGCTTATAGTCCAGCATGGCGTCGCCGAATTTGACCTGGCACTCCACAGTGGTAAAAAAGTTGCGCTCCGAGAGCATGACGGCCTTGCTGCGGCCGGTGGTGCCGGAAGTGAACATCAGCACCATCAAATCATCATGGCCCACGCAGTCAACAAGCTCTGCAGGCGCGCTGTCCTTGAAAGCGTCCATCGGGCGGAGTTTATCGCCGTAGGCGGCCTCGATGTCGGGGCGGCAGCCATAGTCGATGCCGTCGTTGACGATGAGGGAAGGCTCGACAAGGCCCAGCTCATATTCCAGCTCGGGCCAGGTCTTTTTCTGGTTGATGGTCACGATGACGGCCCCGGCGAGGATAGCGCCGAAGCTGTTGACACCGTACTCATAGCAGTTGCGGCTCATGATGCCGACACGCTTGCCCTTGATGTCGGGGATATTCTCCTTAAAATAAGTAACGGCCCTGCGGATGTCCTGCACATACTGGGCGTAGGTCTTTTCCACCACAGTCTTGCCATCGGCGGCCACATAGCGGAAAGCCACCCGGTCGGGGTACTGCTTCGCCATGACGTCCGTGATGAGCTCATATACGGTATTTATCATTTTTGTCGCTCCTTGCTGTTTTTCTTTATTGCAGCGAAACGCCGGCAGCTGACATTTTCTGCCTCAACGTAATAATACCTGTTTCGGCAGAGAAATGCAACTACGCGGCGTGTCCTTTTTCGCTGTTTTATTGTTTACTTGCGCAGCAGCTTGCCCAGAGCGTTGCGGGGCAGCGGCTCGGCGGTAAATTCCACCGCGCTGATGCGCTTATAGAGCGGCAGGGTGCGGTTGGTCTCGGTGACGAAGGCCCGGACCTCCTCCTGCTTGTCCTCGGGGCAGAAGACGACGGCACAGATCTTCTGGCCCTTCTCCTTCACGATGCACTCGGTGACGGCCGGGCAGAGGGCCAGCTTCTTTTCCAGCTCTTCGGGGCTGACGTTCTCGCCGCTGGCGAGGATGATGAGGTTCTTCTTGCGGCCGGTGATGTAGTAGTAGCCCTCCTCGTCCACCCGGGCGAGGTCGCCGGTGTGGAACCAGCCGTCGGCGTCGATGACCTCTGCCGTGGCCTCGGGGTCCTTGTAGTAGCCCAGCATGACGCAGCCGCCCCGGATGCAGATCTCGCCGGTCTCGTCCAGCTTATATTCCACATAGTCGTCGGGCTTATGGTCGTCGGGCTTGCCCACGGCGCTCATGTGGTCGGCCGTCTGGGTGAAGTTCAGGATGCCGTCGCCGAAGGTCTCGGTCATGCCGTAGCACTGGTTGATGACGAAGCCGTTCTGGGCCAGCTCCAGCAGCATCTTGGGGTCGAGGGCCGCAGAGGAGCAGCACAGGTCCCACAGGCCGTTGAGGCGGCTGACGCGGCCCCGCTTGAAGTCGTTGTAGATGGTCTCCACCAGCATGGGGGCCGAGGCCATGATGTCGCTGTGCATCAGGCCGAGGTCGCGGTAGAAGTCGCGGATGTCGCTGCAGAGGTTCAGTGCCCAGCCGGCGGGCGGGTAGGACATGACGCAGACAAAGCAGGCCATATGGAAGAGGGGCAGCAGGGTCATGTGGCTCAGCGGCAGCTTCTGACCCTCCGGCAGACGGGACGTGATCCAGTTCTCGGCCCGGGCACCGTAGGTGCAGAGGCTGGTGCACATATTCCGCTCCGAGAGCATGACGCCCTTGCTGCGGCCGGTGGTGCCGGAGGTGAACATCAGCATCATCAGGTCATCGTGGCCGATGCAGTTGGTCAGCTCACCGGGGGCGGTGTTCCGATAGCAGTCCATCGGACGGAGCTTCGGACCATAGGCGGCTTCCAGCTCGGCACGGCAGCCGTAGTCGATGCCGTCGTTCATGATGAGGGCCGGTTCCACAAGACCCAGCTCATATTCCAGCTCCTCCCACGCCTTTTTCTGGTTGAGGGTCACGAGGACGCCCCCTGCAAGGATGATGCCGAAGGATGCCACACAGTACTCGTAGCTGTTCCGGCTCAGCAGCGCAACACGCTGGCCCTTGATGCCGGGCACTTCTGCCTTGAGGTAGGCAGTCATCCGGCGGATGTCCTGCGCGTACTCGCGGTACTTCTTTTCCACGACGGTCTTGCCGTCGGCGGCCACATAGCGGATAGCCACATTGTCGGGGAATTCCTGCTCCATGCAGCGGGTCACCATATCATATACGCCTGCGGGGACTTTGATCTCTTCAGCCATTGGTCTTACTCCTTTTTTGTTCGCAAGAAAAATAAACAGCACCGTTTCGTTCCAGAATCTCCGCATTTCTGGCAGACAGAGGAAAGTTCTGGTTCGATTCCTCTCGGCAACAGTATACCGCATATGCGCCGCAAACGCAAGATTTAATTGCACAAATATGCAATTTAAACTTGCACTCAACTTGTGCAACCGGATGTAAATCCTTCCTTTTGTTGCGGCGGGACAAAAGCTGTGATACACTTTTTTCGTCAGGACGAAACTTTGCCCGGAAGCTTCGTCCCCTGCAAATTGACAGAAGACCCAAAAAGCATTATACTGTTTATATCATTTGGCAAAAAAGCTCCCCGTCGAGCTTCATATTTTTATCTATCGCGCCCAAAACACGGCCTTTCAGGGCCTCCGGGACAGGCGGCGCACTACAAGGAGGACCCCCTTTATGGAAGGCACCAAGCCCCGCACCGTAAGCAGCCTTGGCATGTTCGACCTGCTGAAAGGCATCGGAATGCTGGCCATCGTCTTTGCCCACACGGCAGAGCTTTACCCCCTCGGCACCGACGACGTCACCCCCTTCGCCTTTGCACTCTTTGCCTACCGCGAAGCGCTGATGGCCGCCTTCTTCATCGCCAGCGGCTACGGCTTCCGCAAGCGCTCCATCCACAAATGCATCGAGCAGCAGGTCAAGACCCTGCTCAAGCCTTACCTTTATACGGCAGCGGCCACCACCGTGCTCCACTGCCTCATCCACCACGCAGCCTTCGGCTCGTGGCCCAACGCCATCACCCAGTCGGGCAAGGTGCTGGGCGGCTTCCTGCTGGGGCTGCCCCACACGGCCTCTTACTTCGGGCAGGAGTTCTTCTCCTGCGGGCCGATGTGGTATCTGGTGGCCCTGATGCTGGCGTGGATCCTTCTCGATGTCCTTCTCGACATCTTCCCCGAGCGGTACATAACCCCGGCCGTCATCGGCGTCACCCTGCTGGGCTGGGGCATCACGCTGGTGTGGGAGGCCCCCTTCTGCATCGCGCAGGGCATGGTATCGCTGCCCTACCTCTACATCGGCTATCTGGCCAAGAAGCGCCGCCTGTTTGAGACGCCCCTTTCCGGCCGGGCCAGAGCCGGGCTGATCGCGGCGGCGCTGGGCGTCGTGGCAGGCGTCCTGCTGACCCAGAGCACCGACTGCGTCTCGCTGGGCGAGTGGACGATGGGGCCTGTGAGCATCTTTCTGGACGGCGCAGTGGGCTACGGCATCATCCGGCTCTTCCTGAAATTGCAGCGCCGGGTGGATGGCCCCATCTCCCACGCCATCGAGTGGGTGGGGCGGCGCTCGCTCTTCATCTTCTGCATCCACACCGTGGAGCTGACGGCTATCCCGTGGTATCTGATGGCGGCGAAATACGCTGACCGTCCGGTGCAGGGGATGCTTTTGCAGTTCGTGTTCTCGCTGGCGTCCATCTTCGCCATCACCGAGCTTCTGATGCGGCGGAAAGAGCTGGGCCGGAAGCTCCGGGGCGGCAAGACTGCGGACAAGCCCCGGCGACGGGACAAGAGCCGCCATTATGCGGCAAAGCACTAACGATACAGCGCTTTGGTATCCGGCCCTTTTTCAGGGCAGACTATATTAGTTCGATGCATGGGCTTGCAGCGAGGGTTGTACGCCTTGCGATAAATTTGAGGAGGCCCCGGTAATGATGAACGATACTCCTGAAGCGGCTCTGCGCAGCCGCATTGCGGATCTGGAACAGCAGCTCAGGCTTGCGGATGAGGGTACCTCGCGGCTGGCCCAGCGCTGCCTTGAGCTGGAAAAGCAGCTGCAGACCTTCTACGCCACCCACCCCCAGAAAGAGATGCAGGCCGACTCACCTGCGCTGGTGCAGCCACTGCTCTACTTCGATGCCGGCTTCGGCTTTTCCCAGAGGGACACCGTCAAAGCCCCGGACTACGAATACGACGAGATGAACGGGATGGTGACGGCCACCTTCGAGCTGCCCGAGGCCGCCGTCAATCTCCGCTTCGACCCGGGCGAGCTGCCCTGCTGCATCACCAATTTCGTCTTTTCGGATGACCGCATCCTCTGCCGCCCGGTGAACGGCGTACCGCTCCACGGCGACGGCATCCTTTTCCTGAACGACGACCCCAACCTCATGCTGGAAGGGATGAACCGCTTCCCCGCCGGGATGAAGCTGGGCGTGAGCTACGGCTATTTCCCGCTGGAGGCGCTGGCAGGCGACCCACTCTTCGCCGCAGTGCTGGAGGGCGTGCAGTATTTTCAGAAGACCCGCGTCTGTGAGCAGAAACATCTGGACCAGCTGGAAAAGACCTCTTCCGACCAGAAGCAGACCATCGACGCCTTGCAGAAGAACATCTCCGAGCTGCATCAGGCCAACGCCGAGCTGACCGCCCGGAGCCGGGCCTACGAAAACTCGCTGGAAAATGTCCTTTCGTCCAGCAGCTGGAAGCTCACACTGCCCCTCCGCCGTCTGGTGAGCCTGTTCCATCGTGGCAGCTGAGAGGAGGACCGGGATGTACAGCCGTTATACCACCCTGCAGCGGGCACAGCTCGCCAAGCAGGAATATCTTGATACACAGGACGTCTTTCTCGCCGTCTACGCACCGGGGCGGAGGGCCTCGCTGGAAGCCTCCCTGCGCGACCAGCTCCACCGCAAGTTCCTGCTGGCGGAGGACCTTTCCAGCGGGAGTCTGGGCAGCGCCCGCGGCGTGCTGCTGGCGAAAGAAGACCTGAGCCTGATGCCCACGGCCCTGTCCTGCTTTGCGGATGCGCTGCGCAGCGGCGCAGACTACGTCACCAGTGACGCCGTCTTCGGCTATGCAGGTGCCACTGCCCTCTATCACAGCCCCAGCTTTGCGGCCTGCCCCGGCTGCGCCCTCGTCTCCCGGGAGCTGCTGCTGCGCTGTCTGGCCGAGGCCCGTGACCCCGGGAACCCCGCCGAGCTGCTGACGCTGGCGGCAAAGCTCAACCGGAACCACGTCTGTCTCCCGCTGGCGCTGGCCCACTACGAGCGGGACATCTGTGCCGAGGATGTCTGGTCGATGAAGGGGAAGCGGGTGTTCATCATGAGCCACCTGCTGGACATGACCGGCGCACCCATCGTGTTGGTCAGCGCTGTGCCGGTGCTGCGCAGCATGGGCTACGAGGTGGTCGTCCTCGGCCCGGAGGACAGCGGCTCGATGCCGCTCTTCCTCGAAGCCGGGGCTGTCGTCATCACCCGGCGCGGCTGCGTCCAGTCTCCCCTGCTGTGGGGGCTGGCCCTCTGCGCCGACTTCGTCCTCGCCAATACCGTCGTCGAGGCCCGGGCTGTCCGTGCCTTGAGCGGGGCACGGGTGCCGGTGCTCTGGTGGCTCCACGACGCCTTCGCGGGCTACCCCCATATCGCCCACCAGATCCCCAAAGAGCTGGGAGAGAATATCCGGGTCTATTCCGTCGGCAGCCACGCCGCCAACGCCATGCACTCGGTGCGGCCGGAGTTCAACATCCGGCCTCTCATCTACGGCCTGCCGGACTATGCCTCCGAGAAATTCGCCCACTATGACCTGAGCTATGCGGGCGGGCGTCCCCTTTTCGCCACCGTCGGCTCATTCGAGAACCGGAAGGGGCAGGACATCTTCTGCAAGGCCATCCGGCTGCTGCCGCCGGAGATGATGAAAAAAGCCTCCTTCCTCTTTGTGGGCAAGGCCGCCGAGCCGGAGATGATGGACGCCGTGCGCAGCCTGACGGCAGACTGCCCCGACAACGTCTTCTACGTCAAGCGGTTGACCCGGGACGAGATCAAGAGCCTGATGGCTCAGTGCACCTGCCTCGTCTGCGCCTCCCGCGACGACCCCATGCCCACCTTCGTCACCGAGGGCCTCATCTTCGGCAAGCCCGCCATCGTGTCGGAGCACACCGGCACCGCCGGACTCATCACCGAGGGGGTGGACGGCTTCGTCTACGAGGACGACGACCCCGAAAAGCTGGCGGAGCGTCTGGCATGGGCCATCGATCACCCGGAAAAACTGGCCGCCATGCGGCAGGCCTGCCGCGACCTGTATGAACGCCACTATTCGAAGCAGGCCTTTGCCGATGGCCTGAAGCAGGCGGTCCGGGAGCTTACCGGCGAATCCACTTTATCACTCTGCCAAAATTGAGGCAAAAAATTTGGTATATCTTCACAAACGCATCTGTCTCTTATACACATCTGACGCTGCCGACGAAGAGGATAGTGTAGATC